>Ga0307518_10003696_pt1 | contig 11013 bp, 8 predicted proteins | sample 25_EM_MG_FD_203889 | JGI IMG/M metagenome (GOLD analysis project Ga0307518, IMG submission 203889) | Populus trichocarpa ectomycorrhiza microbial communities from riparian zone in the Pacific Northwest, United States - 25_EM | ecosystem: Host-associated > Plants > Roots > Unclassified | place... | reverse complement strand
TGTACACTCCGTAATCCTAATTATCAATTATCCCATACTTTTTTTGAATATTCATTAATTAACAATCTTCCAAGGCCATCATATATTTATGGAGCCTCAACTCAGGGCCCAAAATAGGTAGAGGCCTATCCACAATCCACTAAGGCCCAAAAGGGGGTCAAGCCCTAAAAGGACTTAAAGCCCATCTACAATCCATTCACTAAGGCCAACAAGTAACACAAAAATCCAGTCCGCAGAAGATAAGCTTATGGTTTTGTACCTCGAACAAATGCTTAAGTCGAAACACATTGGGTTTGATTGAACTATGCAGTGATTTTCATGTGTTTTAGTATAAAAAGAAGGAAATAATTGAATTGGTTTAATTATGTTCAATGGCTAATTATTTTATTATCATTTTGTTTCTTTAGTCAATGCAACGAGAAATGGAAAATTTATAGTTATTTTAAATATATTAGAAAATAATATAAATTATATCTTGAGATTTTATATAATAATTTAAATTATTAAGTTGAAATAATTTTTTTAAAAAATATTTTTATTTAAACTAGAAAACCAAGAAAACAAAACATAGCTTGTTGCAATTTCACAACTCATTCATTATTAATGATAACATTTTAAAATTATTCATACTTTTATTTTGGTTTTTTGTTTTTATAATATATATATATATATATATATTTTGAGCGCACTAGTGAGCAACATTATATAGAAATTTAATTTTTTTATTTAAAATTAATTATTTTTTATATTTTTTATTTGTTTTAATATTCTAATATAAAAAATATTTTTATAAAATATAAAATTTTATTTTAATATATTAAAAAAAAAACACTTTTAAAAATATCAACTACCACATTTTAAAACATCATCTGCTTCACAATTTACTTTTTCCTCGTACCAAACATTCTTACTGTCAAAGTCTCTTATCTTTTTGGACAAAACCATCGTACTCTTATTTGAATTTCTATCCCTTCATCGCTTTTCGGTTTTTTATTTTTTAATCCTCTACTACAAAGAGAGAGACAGAAACTGAGAGAGATATTTTGGTGTATCAAAGATGAATAATTATGGGGAGAGCAATGGAGATTTAAATGTCCATGAAAAACAAGTTGACGGTCGTGATCATGGTGAAAATGGAGATGGGTCTGGTAATGGAGTCATTTTGGGGATTGATGGTGGCACTACTTCAACTGTTTGTGTCTGTATTCCTATCTTTCCTTCCTCCAATACCCTCCCTAAGCCTCTCCTTGTCCTTGGACGTGCTGTTTCTGGTTGCTCCAATCATAACAGTGTTGGAGGTAATTTCTTTTTCGTTTTTTGGTGACCCTTTTGATCATTTGGTGTTTTTTGAATGGTGGGTTTATTGGTTGGTGTTTTAGATAAATTTTGAATCTCTGGTTGTTTTTTATGTGAGGTGTTTTTGAATTTTGATTATGGTGATCATTAGGTTATTGATTTTTGGTGAATTGTTGTGATTTGAACTGACCCAGATAGGAATTTGGTTGAGTTTTGGCTCGTTTCCATTTAATCTGACTCAAAGTTCTGTAATTTATAAAATAAAAATATGGAATTAGACCTCCAGCTGATAATCTTAGGAGATCTGCTATTAAAATTTGAGTTTTTAATTTCTTAATTGCTTTGAGTTTTACAAATGGGAGCTGATTTTTTGGTACCAAAAAGTATGCTTTATGTTTTGGTCCCTGATTGAATCTGATCGTGTCATTATATGGAGAAGTTTTTAGAGTAATTAAGCAGCTGTAGAGTGGACTTTTCCTTCTGATTGGATGCTTATTTGAACTTCATAAGTTGGTAGCTTTTTGGATTTCTAATGAACAATGTTTATGCTCTTCTATGTGTCAGCTCCTTTACAGAACTTAATAATCAATATTTTCTGATAAACCATCTGCTTCACTTATTATAGTATGAATGATAATATATTGTTAATTAGGTCCTTTTCTGTTCTTTATATCATTGTTGAATACTAATTATTATATCAGCTCTCCTCTCTCTCATATTGTCAATGTTGAAAATTCAAAATACCATACAAGGCAAAACATCATGTCATTATTTTTGTCTTTTAGTTACTGTTCATGTATCATATCCTACAGAAACTGCTGCCAGGGACACGTTAGAAGAGGTTATGGCTGAAGCCCTTTCAAAATCAGGTTCCAATTGGTCCACCGTTCATGCTGTTTGTTTAGGCGTTTCTGGTGTTAACCATCCAACTGATCAAGAAAGGATACTAAATTGGCTGAGGTTCTCACCTGGATATTGCCTAGCACTTTTTTTATTTCCTGTGAAGTGACCTGACCTGTGGAAATTGAACATGAATTCTATCTTTTTTCCATGTCGTATGAGAACTTATTGTTGTTCATTGAAATCTTAAATTTACTATCTTGTTGCATTTCTTGACGTGTTTTTAGTTGGACCGTTCCCCCTTTCCTGTTCATGGCTATAGATTCCCACCACAATTACTATCTGCTTCTTATTTTCCTTTTCCTTGCTTATAACAATGCATTATTCCTGGATAACTTGTTCTGAATCAGATGACTATTTTTACAGAGAAATATTCCCTAGCCATGTGAAGTTGTATGTTCAGAATGATGCTGTTGCTGCTCTCGCAAGTGGGACCATGGGAAAGCTTCATGGCTGTGTTTTAATTGCTGGTACAGGGTGCATTTCTTATGGATTTGCTGAAGATGGCAGAGAAGCTCGAGCTTCAGGTGCAGGACCTGTCCTAGGTGATTGGGGGAGGTATGTGCTGCACATTTGATGCGTTGTTAGTTCTTTGCCTAATGCAGTCAGGATGTATGAGATACAGTTTGAGTTCACTTTCCTTTTTACTTCCTAAATAATCAATAGTTTGAATGTTAATTACTTTGTATTCTGAAAATGACAATGGTGCTTTTTCTTTCTAACGGCTTTTAATATCAGTAAGTTTTATCTTATAATTTTTGTATACTATGTGTTAATTGCAGTGGCTATGGAATTGCTGCAAAGGCACTAACTGCAGTAATAAGGGCTCATGATGGTCGTGGTCCACAGACACTGCTAACAAATAAGATTTTAAAGGCACTCTGTCTTTCATCTCCAGATGAACTTATTGGGTATCTCTTTTAATGCTCTTGACTCTGATTATCTTTTTTGCATTCAGTTATTGGTTTGAGCTTTGAGCTTTGAAATGTTAAATCTAAGTATACCTCACAGTGAGTGTTTTCTTTTTGTGTCCTGTGTATTTTCTGTTCCCTTTCCACTTCTTTAACCAACAAATGGTTCGAAGCACATGATATTTAGCATTTATTGAAATGGCTGTAAGAGATATCCTACTCCTCTAAAGCATCCTGAATATCATTGGTTCGACTGATGCCTATCTTTTCACTGCTGTTTTAGGTGGACTTATGCTGATCCATCTTGGGCACGCATTGCAGCTCTCGTTCCAGAAGTGGTATCTTGTGCTGAAGCTTGCGATCAAGTTGCAACTAAGATATTAGTTGATGCAGTCCAGGACTTGGCTCTAAGTGTGAAGGCTGTTGTTCAAAGACTTGGTTTGTGTGGTGAAGGTGCCTACTGTGCTTATTCAAAATGTTGCTTAAGATAAACAACGTTTTCTTATAAATTTTAACACGGGCGGATGACTTTTATGAACTCTGGATGCCTGAACTGTAGTCCAAGCTGTGATGTTCTTTAGCCTTTATTGTAAGATGTGATATATTCCATATAAACTGTTCTAACAATAATGAGAACGCAATTTTCAACAGGTTTCTTGCAAAGTCTGTTTGTTGGCTTCTTCTTTTTTCCCTTTTATTTCATGACCTTCACCTTCTTAAATACACTTTTTTTTCTTGCAGATGGAAATGGTTTTTTCCCTGTTGTGATGGTTGGTGGTGTTCTTGAAGCTAACAGGACTTGGGATATTGGGAAAGAAGCTGTGAAGTGTATTCAGGAGCAGTTTCCTGGGGCTCATCCTATTAGACCACAGGTTAGCATCGATTCACCTTTCATTCTTGATGCCTTTATTCCTCAACAAACTGCAAAGCTGATTTCAGGCTTTGCTTTCATTTTTTTCCAAGTTTCATCCATTCCCATTGTTAAATCTGAATGCATTGAACCACATTGCAATTGATTCAGTGATTACAATTTGAGAGTAACATAGTAACTTTTAAACTATAAACCAGATAAGGGGATTAGGAAAACCCTAGGACTTAATAGTACTTAAATTCAAAACACAGTTTGTTGGCATGAAGGTATTAGTCATCGTGCAAGCAAATGAACGGTGGTCTAATCTACATTATTCCTTAATTGGAGTAGCATGACAAGTGCTTTTTCCTATTTTGAATCTTCAGGTGGAACCAGCTGTCGGGGCAGCTTTGCTGGCCTGGAATTTCTTGATGAAAGAATCAACAGAGAACTGCCATAGCTGACCGGTTTGTTTTAGGGTGCTGAATGTTCGACTGACTGTACAGATCTATACAGGAAGATTTCTAGAAAATAAATTTTCTTCTGTGAAATTCTTATGTGCATTCTGCCGAATAAAATTTATCAAGATTGTGAAAAGAAATGAAAATCAGCTACTTGGTCATGATATCGTTCGGCCGTTCATTACTCTTAGTTTCCACATGATTTGGAAGCATATTTCTCTTTTACCAATCAGATCTATTTACAAATTACAAAATAGATAAAATAAAAGTTGGTGAATGCTTAATACGCATGTTCTATTGTTTGATTTTGCTAAATACCTCTCCTGTGGAGACTGGCCCGTAATGGCCGATGTTGCACATAATTTACGTTTGTGTTGCACACCAATTCATCTTATCCCACCAACATTTTGATTACCTTGCATGGAAATTGCTCATCAATTTTACTAGTTTTGAATAGGAATCACTTTTTATTTGCTTGCAAGAGAATTCTTTTCTTCTTGGGATAAAAGCTAACGTGTCTCAGGAAGAGTTGAAATACGCCTAGCAAATGATTCACTGACTGCAGAAATAACTATACATTAACATGGAAGCCTATGGTATGAAACATGGAATAAATTCAATACATAAAAAACAGCCAAATATAAAAGAGCTATAAGAGGACTTCTAGAGACAAAAGGAGCCTTATTCTTTGATTACAAAAATACTATAATCTATGCGGGCAGGGGAGTGCGAACAAAAAACTGTCTATCACAGAACCATCTTGTGGTTCACCGAGACAGGCGGTTCAGAACCAGGGATGTGGGACCATACTGTCTCGCAAAAAAAACAAGTTCCCTCAAGTGTCTGGCCCCTCTTGCTGCAACTGTTTGGCATCACACTCTTTTATCTTCAAATTTCTTTGCATTGGAACCAAAGGCATTGCTTTGCAAGGAGCTTGCAGGGTCATGTGTGTAAGCAGTCATAGATTCTCCATTCAATTCTCTTCTAATTAGCTTTAGAATCTCAGTAATCTGCAATGTAGTAAAGGGTTAGAATAGATGAATCAAAATAGAAATGTCTCAAGGGTATTGATGGAGTTTATTACAATATCAGTAATGCTTAACCATGAAAAACACATAATTTTAAATTTTGGCCACAATTGATGTGCAAATGTTCAATAATCAATTTATTTTGTGTTAGAATCTATTTACCTTCTTGTTTTATTAGTTTTTTTTTTTATATATATAATTAAAATTGAAAATTTTGAATGGTTGAAGCCTGAATGAGATTCATTCAAGATCAGGAAATTCGCAACATTTCCTTGTATGCAGTGTCAAAAAACAACATGAAGTGATGAACTCTGTGCCAGGATTATTCCACTTCAAAACTTCAAGAAAGAATCAAATGCAATCACACAACCAAGAGGTAAAATGAAAGCAAGCAAACACAAATTAATTCCAAATACATCAAAGAAGTGTCGGTGGAAGAAGAGAAGAGCATCTTACTCCAGGATAATGTTTCAATATCAGAGAATAATGATCCAGTGCTATGTATATCTTTTCAAGAAGACGTTGAAGATTTTCCACCTTATCACCTAAAAGATCAACCTGAAATTCAAAGAAACAATCTAATAAACTAATTAAGAAAAATGAAAATACACATTCTTTCAAGTTCATGTGTGTACATTTTCATGAAGTAGGATTAAATGAACCTGGGGTCACTACGAAGATTACCCAAATTTACAAAAATATAATTTGTTCACTGAAAATTTCTCCTTTTGAAATAAAAAGCTCCACCAACCTAAATGGCAGATAATCTTGGTCAAGTAGCATCGAGAGTATAACCCCCCCCCCCCCTAAATTCCAAAATACTTCCGTAAGGAAAACGATTTCTAGGGTTCCAATTCTTTTTATTACTTCTCAAAGTCCCTAATGGTTCTATAGTGCCAATGAGGATGTGAATCAAGCCATCCCTATCCATTAAGCCACTGCATTAACATCTATCCTACAAATTTTATAGTTTTAGAATATAGCACGAAAACTGTATCCAGACATCTATCAGGCAAGAAGACCATTCCAGGAAAAAAAATTAAAAAAAAGCCATAGTGACAGTACATATTATTATTGTGAGACATGCTATTGATTAGAAAATCTGAAATATACAATGAGATGCAGTAGCAACTTCCTCAAATAATTAAAAAACATAGTAGTTCTACTTATGTGATATATGCCACCGTTTAAGTTCTTGGAATTCATCTCCAAACAGTAAGTATAGTCTATGCAAAAAGATACAAACCAACCATCAGTTTACTTCCTAATACTTCTTCTATACAGTGCAAGTTATTATGAGAAGATGGCAGGCCACTAAAATATATGAAAAGTCTTCAAAAAGTGTGGATTCAAGGGCATACCTCAGCTTCAGCCTTTTGAAGGTCAGAACATCTACTTTCCAAGTTCTTCTTGTACAGAAACCCTGTTCTTTTAAGTCTACTAACCTTCTGAATAAGAGAACCAAATTGTGAATTCAGGTTTTCCAACCTGCAACAAATGCCACATATTATTATGGCTAGTTTCTTATCAATAAACTTACTCTGCTCCACAACAATTTTCAGTAAAAACATCATCCTCGACAGCATCATAATCCTCAACTCTTTCAAGCATTATAGATTAATGATATGAAAAATCAGGTAATATAATAGAATGGGGGCATACCATTTCTCACACGCATAACATAAGCACCAGGATCATTTATATTATGAAGATGAGTATTCATGGGTGCAGTGTAGGCTTAAGCATTTAAGGTTACCATTTTAAAAAACAGGACCAACCATGGGAAATCGCATAACTTTTATATAAAAAAGAAGGCAATGAGCAAGTACCTCAAGCTTTTCCTTTCGATTTCTTTTGTGGCTCTGTTTTCAAAATCAGTGACTGCTCTTGACAATCCATTGACAAGAACAATAGTTGAAGCCAGCTTCTCCCTGTGCTCCCTTTCTCTTGCTTCAACCAATGATAGCTTCTCTTGAGAAGCAGCAAGTAGCCTGCTTCTCTCTTCAGCAGTTTCCCTCAAGTTCTCTGTTAAAAGACCCTGCTGATTTGTCTGAGCCTTTAAACTGTCAAGCTCTTGAGAAACCAACTCAAAATTCTCCTTCTCTTTTTCCAATTCATCTACTGATTCCTGCTCTAGTTTGTCCTTTTCTTTAATTGTTGCTGTTAGTAAGTGTATCTCTTGCTCCAATTTTTCCATGGCTTCCCTTTCAAGTGACAATCGAGCTTCATTCTCATCAATATATTTCAGGTTCAAGCTACTAAGTTTCTCCTCAGCTTCCTTGAAGGCCTCTTGAAGACCAATTTCCAACACCCCTTGCATAATAATGGACTCCATATCTGAATCTTCAATTTCCAACTTGCTAGCAGGTTTCACATTTTGAGCTGCCTCTCTGAAAATGTTTTCAGAACTTCCCTCCATACTATTGTACTCCAGGTCTGATTCTTTACTGAAGCATTTGATCTGGCCCATGAATTCCTTGAGAAGTAATTTATATAGATGTTCACTGATTGTAGCTTCAATATGTGCATCTTCTATTGAGCTTTTAAGATTTGTGATCATTCTGAACAAGTTTACCTCAGTCCGAGAATGTTGCAACGTTTTCTCAGCAGCATCAGAAACTTGTGAGGAAAGGAGCTTTATTTCTTTTTTCTTTTGTGCAAGCAAGTCGTGTAGTTCACAGTTTTCTATACGGAGTGATTCTAGTCTGTCCTTCATAGTGTCAAGACTCTCTGCACTGTCGCTCATTGCAGGCACTTTCTCATTTTCAATGAGAATGTTGTCCAATTTCAGAATGACTTCAGGGATCTTTTTCCTCAGTGTGTCAAGATCCTTATCCTTCCTCCCTGGCAAAGTAGATCCCCTTTCTTTCAAGTACGCCGCTTTTAAGGCGAATAGCTCTTCAGTTATCTTTTGCACTTTTGACTCATGGTCTCTCTTCATTTTAGTCATCTCAGTCTTGAGATAATGAAACAATTCTTCCTTGTTCTTGTCCTTTAGTAGCTCAGCAGCTTCCAAATTTTCTGGCATAGTAATTACTGACTCATCATGATTTCCATTTGAAAAATGATGACCTGAAGACTTCCGGTGCTCCAAGGAACCATGAGAAATCAGCTGCCCACTTTCAGGTACAGAAAGTGACTTGGCAATAGCATCCAATTCCTGACGTAAACTTGAAAGCTCTTTCACCTTTTCAAGCCAACTTGCACTTCCGCTACTGTAGAACTGAGTATTTTGATCACACAATCTCTGTTGTTCAAGCTCTTCTTGGAGACCCCTAATAGAATTCTTGATCACCAGCCCTTCAATTTCTGCTTGAAACTCCCTCTCCTGCTGCCACTCAAAGAATAATGACTTGGGAAAATGAACCATATCTTCTGCATGTTTGCAGAAAGAGTCCAGAGTAGTTCCTAGACCATCAACCATTTTGTCCACATCACTCCATTTATCAGGCACCTTTTCCAGAAGAATACCACCCAACCCCACAATTTCAGAAGATGAATTCCTCCTCATAGAATAGGACCCTTTAACCTTATGAATTTCTTTCTTGAGATTTGTAAGCTGCCCTGTAACATCAATTTTAAGGTTTCTCAAAGATTCTTGTAATCTATCATGCTCCACAAAAGTATCTGAATAAAGTTCATTTTTTATATGTTTTTGCTCTTGGCGCATCCCCGAACACACAGATCCATCATCTGAACCCACAATGTAAAGATGTAATCCTTTCTTCAGTCTAGTCAACTCCAATTCTTTCTCAGCAATCTTCCGGGCTGCCTCTTGTTCAACTGCAGACACTATACCCTTAATGACTGAATCACTCACTACTCTTGAAATGGTCAACCTATCCTTAATATCCTCCAAATACAAATCCAAATCATTAAGAAGATCAACACCCAGATTCTCATTCTCCTCGCCATCATCCATAAGCTGAACCATACTACCATTGCATGGGCTGATAGTAGGATCCATGATAACCGCTGAACTCCCCAAAACCTCTTCACTCCCCATTCACTCTCAACTAAACACCATCAAATCTCAAACTGAACTACCCATTAACGTCAATAAACAACTCGAACTCATTAAAGAATTCATTGCAAACACAAAAACCCTGCAAAATTTTGCAGTTCAACAAAAGAAAAGTGTGAGAATACACAACCCAGAAAATTCCACATTCATACAATTAACATGCCAATATCAAAATGCCATATTTACTCAATTTATTTCAGATAAAATATAAAAAGAAATAAAAAGAGTTTTGAAGCTAAAAGCCTAAAAGTGCTTCATTTAACAATAACCCAGAAAACAAAACAAAACACAACCCAGCAGAAACTGAGCTTTTTACAACTACATGTACACAGATAAAAATAAAATATTTTCTGCCTTAGCGGCAACAAAACCAAAAAGCTTCAAAACCCAGTTCATTAAAATTAAGCTAAAACTAACCGAACTAAATCCCAAGCTAAAACCACCCTGCTTAAGCTTAAATTAACAATTCAAGTGAAAAAAATTTAGTACTTAAAGAACTTAAAGGCTCAAACTTTTCATTCTATTTCCTTCCATTTTCTCAACTACCATGCAAGACCAGCAAGTAAACCATGCTGAAAACAAACTTCGCTTGAGCTTAATTAACACTACAAATCATAAGAAAAAATGTGAAAAAAAACCTGCCTGTTTCTTGAAAAACAGAAACCCAAGATAGGTATTGAAATCCTTGTCGAAAAAAAAGAGGCTGCTGCCGCAGAAAGGCTGTGTCTTTCACTCCTTTTGTCTCTCTTAAGTTTGTTGTCAGTGTGTTTATTAGGGTTTTTGTCTTTGTTTTTGTTGATGTAAGAAAATAAGTGGAGCGAGAGAGATGGAAGAAGGGATCGATTTGGTGAGAGCGGGAGTGGAAAAGCCATAGCAATATCAACCTTTCTTATATTACATTTGTTTATTACACCAGCTGCCCTTTTTTATTTTTGAAAAAACAAATTAAATATAAATTTTTGTATTTTTATTTTTGGTGTGAATGTGTTCTCATAATTAAAAAAAAAAATTAAAGGCAGTTGGATTTCGGTTCTTATCTATTCTTTTGTTATATGTATAAATAGTTTTCAGTGATTTAATTATATATCAAATTATGTTGGATATTGTAAAAAAAAAAAAAAAAGATGGAAGTGATAAAGACATAAATGGCATATTTTCCTGTATCTCAAGTTTTAAAATGATAAAAATGGACTCTAAAACAGTCTATAGTCTTTATCCCTCTAATGTTGGTATTTATTATTTTTATATTTGTTGATTTTATTATAAAACAATAACTAATCACAATTTTATAGATTTTTTTTTATTATTAACGTGAGTGTTCTAGCTAGCTTGCGCGCACCTCGACTAATCTCACGGGTCCTAAAATTAACGACCATGTTAACTTCTAGTGACCATCATATTAGCAACCACAGGGTTCGAACTTGAAACCACAGAAGAAGCAAATTCCTTGATCGTAAACTCTTATCATTAAATTATCTACTAGATGGTTGTAATTTTATAGACTTGATTTGTAAAGAAATATAGATTTTTTCAAGGAAAGAAA
>Ga0307518_10003695_pt1 | contig 11014 bp, 7 predicted proteins | sample 25_EM_MG_FD_203889 | JGI IMG/M metagenome (GOLD analysis project Ga0307518, IMG submission 203889) | Populus trichocarpa ectomycorrhiza microbial communities from riparian zone in the Pacific Northwest, United States - 25_EM | ecosystem: Host-associated > Plants > Roots > Unclassified | place... | reverse complement strand
CTCATTTTATCATATATATAACAAATTTAAAAGGATAAAAGTGGCAATACTTATAGTTTGAAACAGAAACAAACTGAAATTATTACTCTAATCTTTTCATAATCATTATGATAATTATGGAGATACCGATCCTCCTAATCAAAGTAACCATATTTTAGATAATTTACATTTTAGATATCCAATTTCTAAGCAAATATAAATAAAATAAATATTTATGTATTAAACTTAATTATATATTATTATTGGCTATACTTTTTAAAGTTTTATTTTCATTTATTCTTAAGTTTATAAAATTCATTTGTTTTCGTAAGGAAACTTTTTTTATAACATATATATTCTTTGTTCAACAATAAAAGTATTCCCAGAACAACTTACTTCAATTAAAATTAAATCTATTATTATATGATATCTAAAATACACTCTCATAATAAATTAATATATTAAAAAAATTAATAAATTCTCAAATATAATTTAAATGAAAAATCACTTCCAAATTTTTAAGAATTGTGTCATCAAATACCTATAATCTCATATCTCAATGATTACTAATTTTTCTTCTTCCTTTTCATTCTTGCGTGTAACTTCCGTAGACAAACAAAAGAAATAAAAGGAAACCCCTCTTTCTCTATTAGAAGAGAGCAACAACAGTAGCAGAAACAGAGAAAAAACCAAGACAGAAACACGAAAAAAGATCAAATTCTTTCATTGTTTCTGTTCACGAAATTCTATAAAGAAAGCGAAAGATCTTGTTCCTCTACAATAATGTTCTGTTTGTTGTAGCGGACAAGGTAATAGATAGATATATTGATTTCAGACAACTTTTTTTTTTCTTTTTTGTCTAAATTGTGTATGATTTGTTTTCTTCAAGTTTACTCTTTGAATCAAGCTTTCTTTTTGGCTTTTGATTGATACCCATTTCTGATTAGGTATTAAAAAGAAAAGGGCTTCTCTCATATTCCCTTTATTCTTCATTTATTCTACAAGTTTCTTTGTTTCTTTCGGGGTTTTCTTAGAGCTGAATTCAAGGTTTTTTTTGGGGTTTGAGAAGTGGATTTTATGTGCTTGTTGCAAAGTTTGTATTTTTGTAGGGTTTGCTGGATCATAACTGGGAACTTATTGAATTTCTTGATTTTGGACTGATTAGGGTTTTGATTCAAGAGCAAGGCAGGGAATGAGCTGTCTTTCAAGTGGTTGGACTTGTGGATTAGACAATTATTGCCTATCGTTAATTTGAAATTGCATAGAGTGGTATTGTTGAGCATTGCTTGTTTTTGGGCATGGAAGAGGATTGCGCATTTAGGATTGTCTGGAAGTGATCAAGAATTACTTTTTTTTGTTGTATTGGAGGGTAAAGGTTTCTGGGTTTTTGGCTGTTTTATGCTTGATCTTGAACTTGGGAATGATTTGTGCATTAGGGTTTCCTTTCAAGGGTAAGGAGGTTATGGTTCTTTATTGCCACAAAAGGCAACGCTGAAGATCGGATTTCAGTGGACAATTTCATTTCTCTAGAGACCTTGAGGTTTAACATAATTTGAGCAAAGTTGTTCATCAAGAAGGAAAACATTTCAAGGTTACTTTTGCAACTGAGTTTTTGTAGAATTATTGCAGTAGAGCGTAATGTACTAGAAGATTTGATCGAGTGGATTAGTTTGAGCTTTGTTATTGAAGGGGATTTTGGTGGATTTGGGACTCGTGGCTGTTGGATGTGATATACAACTTCATGGGGAAGTGTTGAACCTGGTAATGAATGTGGGGACATGGTGTATGGACAGGAGCATAGTTACTGGTCCATTCTCTTTTCAGAACAGTGCTTTTGGAAAGTAATTCAATCATTTTCTTTGGTGAAAGGCGTCACTGTTTTGTGTTTTGGGATTCTGTTCAATGTCGCGTTGCTTTCCATTTCCACCACCAGGATATGAAAAGAAGGCCAGAAGTGATGATGTTGACCTGCTAGAAAAGGTTCATACACTTGCCTTTTATTGAATGACATTGCATATTTGGCATGATATTTATTAGAGCAATCAAAAGGAATTCTTTTCTGATTCGCATTTAATTGAATCAATTCCAATGGCAACCAATTTGGTTTTCCATCAGTAGTAAATACTTCCTGGAAGTCTTTGCTGTCTTGTCTTAAATTCATTCACTCTTAGACTTATCATGTAATAGTTTTACCCGAGGATACAGAAAAAGTACTCCTTTCCAAATGAAGCACATTCATTTTCGCAGGCTTTGCTTAAACAAAGATAAGATCTTCGTTGTATGTACAAAGCGTTATGCTGTTGGATGCTAAATGATCATGGTGGATGAAATGACAGTGGCATTTTCTGTTCCTCCTATACGTAGTTGTGGTTACAGGCTTCTTATTAATTGATCGATTCATGTTTGTATTTGTTATTCTTTAATATCTGTCTGGCTATTGCCTTCTCAGTTATGTTATTGAAGTATTATGCATCCTGATTATGGTATTTACAGAAACTTTTAAGTGCTGGTAATTTTGTCCATGCATGAATTTCATCCTAGATTCTTGTGATGTTTTCTACGAGATTTTTTTTTTTTGTATTATTAGCTCAGATGAGCTTATAATTTACAAGAAGACTATAAAACTGAGTTCCAAAATTATAGAAAGCTCTTCAATATAGTGCAGTGAAGGAAGCTTTGTTCTCAAAAAAGTCAAAACTTAGAAAGTTACCTTTATATTTGTCATCAGATGATCGACTTCCATGAGTCAGGAAATTATATCTACAATGAGATGCTCTAACCATGTAGAGCCCTGATTAATTGAAAGCCTTTATTATTGGCTCTGTGTCATTAATTTGAATGAATGAGAATTATTCGTGCCATTTTTTTATTATTGAGTTGACCAATTTTGTATCTTGTTAAATAACCAGCTCAATTTGCAATGCTGGTTGCTTGTAAAATCTTATTTGGTTATGGTTGCTTATGAGATTAGATTTGCTGTACACTTGTTGTGGTCAGGAATTCAAATCACACGTTCCTTTTTAGGTTTAGATGGATAAATGGTTTCAGGGTGTGGAATATCAAATGGCATGAAAAAGAATTCTGTGTAAGTTGGAATGTGTTGTAATTTTTTGGTTGAATTTAATACCTACTGAGAAACTAGCATGAAATAATTAGAGCAGGACCCTTTTATGGAAAAGAATGGGCAAGTCATAAAGCATTCTGTAATTTACATTTGAAAATGTGATGTTCAAGCTGTTTTTATTCAGAGAATAATAAAGGAATAGGATAACTAAGATACTAGGTCCTGTAGTAATGGAGGAGAGCGAGGACAGGTTGAACAGACTACCCAAAACCAATGCAAACAGAGTTGAAGGAGTACCCCCAAAAAATGAAAGTGGATATGACTCCCTACTCATTATTCAAAAAAAGAACAGGAAAAATGAGGAGAAATTTGAGATATAAATGTTTAAATGTTCAAGTATGTGACAGCTGTAATATTAGCATTTCCAACTTTTCAATTGGAAACCACACTGTTTGTTATGTTTAGGGTTTCACAGCATTGTAAATATCTAATGACTTCTTATTTCTAATGAAAGCAGTAAATGAGAACTCTTGGATTTATGTGGTTTAGCACACCTGGATTTGCCCCTTATTTCCCTTAAGCCTCAATGGAATGTTGATGTTCTTGCCTCACCAAGATGTTGGGTGCATCTTGTACAAAAGTATCTGATAGGATAAAAAAGTTAAATGAGTTTCACGTCTATAATTCCTTAAAATTCTTTTCAGCTGAGGTCCTTCACGGGATTGAAGTTTCTATGAAACATTGTGTTACTGCTCTATAACATCTGTCTGCCTTAATCCTGCACAAAAATGAGAAACAGGATTGAAAGTTCACAAGTTTAACGTCTAAAATTTCTGAAAATTCAATTTCAAGGTCCATTGTGCTGAGAGCCTTCTGGGATTGAAGACTTATAATATCTATCTTAACTTAATGTATGGAATTTTGCTTTTTAACTTATGCGGTATTTGCTCTATAGAGTGTTAAACTGCCATTAAAGAAAACTTGTGGAGGTAGAGAAATACATACATATTTGATTCTTAAATCGTAATCTCATATGCTATTTCGATTTTCCTGATGAGATATGTGTAATATGAAATCTTATTGTTATGGTTTAGGAAATTCACACTGATTAGGATGGTTTTACTTGGTCCAGTACTTTAGCTTAAATAGGCTTTACAACATTTCTGTTTAATTATGGTCTGATTATTGAAAGTAGATTGTCCTTTCAGGATACACAGATTAATAAATGGATTATAAGATAAAGTACTAGCAGTTTTTCTAGAACTTTTTAACTAAAATTCAATTATTAGATATGTTTGTTTGTTCCAAGGTGTGTGGAGATGGGCAATGTGTCTTAAATGGAGATTTTGGAGAATGGTTGCTTACTATTTTGCTATTGGTGTTTTAGTTCATGGGTAAGTCCTTGGTTTAAGCCATTTCTCTGTTAGTCCTATATGGAGGAGGAACCAGTAATTGCATGTTTATAATAATAATAATAATAAATAAAAAAAGATTCTTGCAAGCTGGAACCAAGTAGTAAATATGAGATCAGAACATACACCTACTGGTGCTGGCTCAAATTAAAATGTTTCTTTAGTGCCTGCTTGTTGCTTGCATCTATTCACCCTGGAAATGTGATGAATCAACCTGCCTTAAATAAGGGATTCTGAATATGATTGTTAACTAGTTAGCTCTTGTTGTTTGAGTTCTTGAGTAAATCTTTGGTTTTCTGCTATTCCTATTTTAGTGAATCCCATGTGTAAGGAGTGGATTGATTGTATGTATCTACAATTTCTACTGAAAATTAGGGAGATGAGGTTTGTGAGCCTGCTAGTGAATTTGTGTCCATTTAGGTGGCCTCTTTTACTTTGTCAAGTTTTAAGGTTAAAAAAAACAAGACGGGCTTGCAAAATTGGAAGAAAAAAAACTGTATATGCCATTTTATGGTTTTTTTTTTTAACATCCATAACTCTGTTTTGGAGATGCATAGTCTGCTGAATGCATCAAGAACTTCAATTTCAGCAGTTTATAAGTCTCCAAGTAAATGCTAGTATTTATATGCATCGCGAGTCAGATGTGGAGATCTGTCTCTTGCAATGATGCTCCTTAGATTTGCTTTTGATGGATGAACAGGTGGAATGTTTACCTTGTTTTTCTTGTAGATTTTCCAGGGGATGGATGATGGGACTCCTTTTTATATTTCGATATCAGTATGATGCTACTCCAAAAATGTAGTTTATTTTCTTGCTCATATTTGGCTCCGTGGCCATTTATATCCCATCAAGTTTTATGATCTTCCTATTTTAGCTCTGTTATTTGGGTGCATGTAGATTTTTTATCTCTGCAATACCTGTTCAGGCATGTGAGGTTGCAGATATTGGGGCTAGAATGCAGATGAGTGGGCTTTGCTTCAAATATTAGGGATTCTGTTCATTTTATAAGTATGTCTTAATCATGTTCTTCATGAGTTTTTATATTTGGGATTGTAATGATATCATTTCATGGAATGGTTTCAGGCTTTCAGTGTCCAGAAAGAAATGGAAGATGGCATTATAACTCTATATTTAAGCTACTTTCTGAGCATTGTGAAAAGGATGGAAATTTCTTTGCCTGGGAGGGTAGGGTTCTATTTTAGGTGGATATGATGATTAGAATTTGGAACTTAGTCGAATTCATAAAGGGCCCATTCCCCGGCTCCCTCTTTGTAGAGGTCTTAGCAGAAGGAAATGTTTGTCTAGATTATGTTTGACGTGGAAATGTTCTGTAATGGGTGTTTCTCATCTCTTTCACGTCTCTGACCTCATTTCTTGTAATTCTTTTTAGCATGATGAAGTTGGCAACTGATAAATTTAGGCACACAGAGTTACCAGGCATTCTGCTTCTCTCATGGATAATGCTTAGGGCGGGTTTCTGCATAAAAGTTTTGATTTGTCTTATTTGCATTTTGAATTCATGTTTTGGGTAGTGAAACAGTTGAATATATATTTACGTGATATGCCTATGTAACGGACTCCGGCGTAATCAGTGAACACACTGTCTCTGATTCTCTTGAGTTGAATTATTTATTATTGCTTTCTGAAAATTTCAGGAGAAGGACAAAGAAAAGAAGCACAAGAAGGAGAAGAAAGATAGAGAAAAAAGAGAAGATAAAGAAAAGAGGGAGAAAGATAGGAGCGATGAAAAGCATAGGGATAAGAAAAACAAAAAGGAAAAGCATAGAGAGAAAAAGGAGGACAGAGATAAGGATAAGGAAAAAAGTAGTGCCTCAGATGAAAAGAGACTTCAGGGGCAAGCTAAGCTTGACAATGGTGGAGATAAAGCCTCAGGCGAAGGGAAACTTCCTGGGCAATCTAAGCATATCAATGGAGATAAAGCCTTGGATGGCTGGAAATTTGGAGAGAAATCTGAGGGTAATGGTGGGGAGGTGTGCACTCAGAAGGGGAAGGAAATTGATGTGGATAAAAATAATGTACCTAATGACAAAAAATTTGCTGGACAATTATCAGGTTACAACGGTCAGAAGCTAATTCAAAACAGCACTTTGTTTCACCAACCTAAGGAATCTAAATTTGTCCATGAGCTGGGCAAGAGAGCCAGAGCTGAAGACAGAAACCAGTTCTTTGAGAAGTTACCTGGTACAGATGCAAAAAGGGACGAGGGAATGGTCAGACTGGTGGTGAAGGCCTCTGGAAATTGGGTTGAAGAAAAAGAAAAGAACAAGCGAGAAGATGATACAAGGTTGGATGGGCATGGAATCAGGGATGAGGCAAGATTTACTGGAAGTGTTCAGAGCCTTTCTGGAACATTTCTGGCTAGAATTGATGGAATGCTCAGACCACTGGAGAAAGACATTGAGAAGAAGATGGAAGAGAAATATCAGACCAAACAAAAGGAAACTGATGATAAACACAAGGATAGACGGAAGGATAAAGAGAAAAAAGGTAAAGAGAAGGATAAAGTCAGGGTTAAGGTCAAGAAAAAGAAGGAGAAAGCGAAGGAGAAAAGTGAGCATAAGAAGAAAGATTCAGTTAAATTGAAGGAAAGCAATATGTCTGACGTTGTAGGTAACCATACTGTAAAAACCTCACATCTTCTCAAGGAGAGTACTGATAGTGCTGTCGATGAAGTAAATATAAAGGAACGAAAGGACTCGGACATGAATGGATTTTTGCATGGTGAGTCAAAATGACTATTATTGAAATTCTGTGAACCAATGTTTCTTTCAACCAGATATGATGGATTTATCATATTCTTAAAGGTGTTGATTTTCAAGTTTTGATATTGATTCACCAGAAATGTTCAGAGATTAGTCCATTATGTTAGGCAAATCCAAACTCCACATGCTTTTTATCAGCTAATGCATTCTGCTTCCCTTTTGTTTTCTTTTGCAGCTAATGATATTAAGCCTAATAAGTTGCCAAGGCCTACTTCTTCCTTGCCTCTATCAGCTGAGAATGGAAGAATGTTGGGAACATGCCAAATTTCCACCGCAGTTATAAAAGGTAGACAGGAGGCTGTTTATACCGAAAAGGTGGGTAATAAAGGACACCTGATAATTGGTTTGATAGAAGCTCAAGCTCCATCCATCTCCTCAACAACTGAATCACTACCTATTTCTTTAACGAAGTCTTTAACAAAACCTTTGGATTCATCTGCACAAACTGATCAAATAGCTGAAGTGTCTAGGAAACAACCCCACCCAGATTCCAAGTATCTGCCTGAGGTGCTTACAGTACCCAAAATGGAAGAGTGGTTAGAATTTGAGGATCAAGAATGGCTATTTCAGAGCACCAATTCCCAAGCAAAGAAGCCCAAGGTTGGGTTATCAGGGGTCGATGAGACACCAATGGTGTGGTCAGAAGCTCTGCAGATTGAGACGGCTGATGTTTATGCACTGCCATACGTAATGCCTTACTGATGATTTTGGCAATTGGACACGGTTGCCTATCATGCACCATCTAATGTGATGGACCCTCCATAGGACCACACTGAGGAGAGGTATTGCAGCATCTTGGCCTTGAGTTGGTTATTTGATTATCCAGCTGCATGTTTCTTATTCCTTGGACAGTGTAGTCTGCAACTGCCTCAGTTTCGTAGTGAAGCGCATTCTTCAACTGCCTGATTTTTGAAAAGGTGGTGAATGCAAATGATCTCGGACACAGAAGTGCATGCAGGAGCAAGCACATATACGAAGTTATCATTGAAGGGCAGGTTTTTACCTCCTGGAACAGAATCACAAATTCATTTAGAAAAAGCAACTGAGCAGGGTTGCTTGGAAGAGATGCATAAGCTTGTGCAATTTTATTTTATTTGCCTAAAGCCAAAGTTCTTCCTAGTTGAAAATGTAAAAGAAAATGGCTGTGGTCTTGGCAACTCCACAACAGTTTTGATTTGTAGCATGCAAGGCTTATTGACAAGGAATGTCAGATAGAAGAAAAGGTAGTAGCATTCATTTATTCACCCTTCTTGTTACTGTTTTTCAAATTTTCATCCTTTTATGTTCACAGAGGCAAGTCATTTTTGTGTCATTGTTTTTTCGAGCCCCATCTGGTTGTAGTTCCCTTGTTGCTTTTGGTTCAAGCATGTGAATGTTTGTATTTTAGTCAACATGTATACACCTTGGTCATGATATCCATTGTTAGCTTAGAAATTTTGCCCATTGGATTATTGATTATTCTTTCGTATATACTTGGGGATAATAAAACCTTAGGTGAAAATGATTATGATGGATAGATAGTTCTGCATGCTGCAATGTGAAGTGGGCAACCCTTGCAATCGCATGAAAATTGTGCGAGGGATGTTGTGCTAGCTGCTTGTGATATCCAGTAATATGCTTGCCATACCTGTGATCATTGATAATCAAATTGTGTTCAGTCAAGTTTTGATTTTATTTTTTTAAAATTAAAATTATCAAAATAGTATCTTTTTTTTAAAAAAATAATCTTGAAATAATAGTATTTTGAGTCGATATAAATTAACACATCCAACTTATAACTAAATCCCGAGTTAGATCATGAACTGGGTAATGTTACTTATAACTAAATCCTGAGCTAGATTATGAACTGGGTAATGTTTAATAACTTTATACGTGACATCTTAAGAACATCACTGAAAAAAATATAGAAATTACATGTAAGAAATTTCTTTTTTTTAAAAAAAAATTAAACAGTGTAAATTTCTCATTCACAACAGAAATTTTAGAAAAGAAAGTTACGTTAATTAAGTGTATGGAAAATTAAATTTTTAAAAGTGCTTTTACATTTTCACACGAAAAGGAATGGCTAAATGGTTAGAGTTGAAGAAATTAAAAAATAAAGTAATTTGATGATACAAGAAAAATAAATGGAGTAAGAATCAGGAAAAGTAAAAAAATATAAGTTAGTTAGCCATCTGTTTTTCGATCTTATATATATATTTTTTAACATTCTATATAAAATATCATATATCTCAACATAAGAAAAATTAATTCCTAAATCTAAAGGAAAAAAATATATGCCTCAGTCTCAAATAAATGCAATTAAACTATAAGTCGATGTGAATTCTTTAAAATTATTAAAAAAAAACTAATTAATTTTAATTTACGTATAAACCATAATTTTAAAATCCCATACAAAAATTAATTTAGAATAAAACTCAACGTCATAGGTGGGCAGAGTCAATCCAAAAAAATAATTTACTAAAAAAATTTAAAACTTCATCATTTTGATAAAAAAAAAATAACAAATTAGATATTTGGATTTTGACCGGATCAATTTAAATTTTTTTTTCAACCTGTACTGATTCAAATCTCAAGTTTATCAGCTTCAAATTGATACACCAAGCTAATCTAGTTTTAAAACAATGATACAAACTTTTTAAAGCTTCTTTTGAAAAAAAAAAACAAAAATATGGATTTGTTTTATTGAGAACAACAAATCTTTAGTTGCAAATGAAGAAATAGGATTTGTGATATGGGAGAAAAGGGGTTTTAATGTGAAAATCAACAAGAAATGGCAGGTAAAAAAAGACCATTTCAGTGGCAAATAATTTATAAAAGAAAATACACCAAAGAGTTTTACCAACTCCAATAGCATTTAATGCAATTATTTATTTATTTTATTTATATAACAAGTCATAATTACACCTTACATATCATCAGGTTGGTACTTGTTTTTATCAATTTATAAGATTTATTATTATTCTTTTTTTTATATATAGACTTTTATTATATGTAAATACGTGTCTTAAATGACCATATTAATGTGCCAAGAGATCTTCAAGTGTACTGTTGTTTTCAATGAATATAAATAATTAAGGGTATTTTATGTTCAGTTTTCATTTATGAACAAATCTCTTTTTAATTCGATCAATATCTATATAGATAGGGATATTAATTCTTGGTTGAAAAGCTTAATTAAGCAGTTGATATTAGAGATAGCATATTAATGTTAATATTGAATAATAAAATTTTATAAAATATTTAATATTAAATAATAAAATTAAAAAAAATTTAGTAGTGGCACAACCCGTAAACCTGACCTTGTATATATTTTTTTTTATAAGGGATAATTGACTTGTTATCCATTTTTTTAAAAAAAAATAAAAAATAATAGGTAATTTATTGCATAAAAGACAATAATATTGGCCCCCGATACTCGAAGTAGCTAGCAACCTCAACTCATACTCATTATAATATACAATTGTTAACTTCTTGAGCTATGAGACACATATTTTATAAAACAATTAAAAATTTATCAACATGATTTAATATTCATATCCCATGTTATTTAATTGTTTTGTTAATATTTCAAATTTTGTTCAAAGAAAAAATATAGAATATAAAATTTCTAATAATTATGTCATATTATTACATTTAGACCTTTAAAAAGAATTAATGAATAGAAACACCTTTTTAAAAAATTAATCAATAGAAACAGATTAAAGGACCTTATTTACATTAAATAGGTCATTTTTTCAGAAGTCATATTAAATGTAATAAATAGCCTATTACAA
>Ga0307518_10003693_pt1 | contig 11017 bp, 1 predicted proteins | sample 25_EM_MG_FD_203889 | JGI IMG/M metagenome (GOLD analysis project Ga0307518, IMG submission 203889) | Populus trichocarpa ectomycorrhiza microbial communities from riparian zone in the Pacific Northwest, United States - 25_EM | ecosystem: Host-associated > Plants > Roots > Unclassified | place... | reverse complement strand
GTTATAATATATAGCATTTATATAACTTGTACAAAAGTATCTTATTCCAATTGTTATATTCTTTAAAGTTTTAGACTTATACTCTAAAGATAAAAACTAAAGGCTAGAATTAATAAAATTACTTATTAAACTTTATTTTTACTAATATATAAAATAAAAACTCCTTTAGTCATTCTTTTTTTACTAATAATAACTAGAAAAAAAAGTATTACTAGTCCTATACTAGCGCATCCCATAGCTATATATACTACTTTCTTGTATATTTAACTCATTTCTAATAGACAAGATTAAGTAACCAGAAGCTGGTTTTAGTAGGTACTGGTCGATTTAGGGAGGTACTCTTATGCGTAATTATCTTGTTAAAATTTAATTAATAGTAAATATAAGAACGCAGAGCTACTGTAGGCTAGAAATATATTCTATATATAAGATATAACGTGAAAAAGGAGAGGCAAGAAACGAGGCAATTATATTAAGGGTAAAGCTATATAGGTAGTCGTGCAGAGGCGTTAAAGACTCGATATATATATTGTAATAGTAAAAGTCTAAATATTTTTTTACTTTAAATAAAGTACTAAAAAGCCCTTAAAAAGAAGTAGTTATTAAAGAGTAGCTATTTAGAAAAGGGTGCCCGCACTTAGTCTACTTAATATCTCTTCCTATGACTTTGTCTAATATCTCCAGTCCTTAGGCTCCATAGGTTTCAACTCTTTCAACCTACTTGTTCTAACTTAGTAATTTATATTCTAATTAGCTTTCTAATTAATCATTTCCTGTATATTTTTTATACCACGTCCTATTTATAAAGCCAAACACAACCTCTTAGAATAGCTTTGCTTTATATTTACTAAAGAGAAAAGATTACTATTTTTAATTATTTAGCGTGTTTTAAATCCTAAACTTATATTTAAAAGATTCTAATTTAGTTATATATAGTCGCCTATAACTAGTCCCACCTCTTCCATTAAAATATATAAAATATAAGTTTTTGTAGTAGCTATAAAAAGTAATTACTATTAAACAGTCCATTTCCCAACATCTCTAATTATATCAATTTGTCGCCCAGTAAATCCACAAGATAAAGATTACTAAATAGCTTGGTATTTCGACAAATATCTGTGTTATTGTCACTACTATAATGCCCAATACAGAGTCCTATGCTTAAATAGTATACGCTATATAAGGATTCTTTATAACTACATTTATTATAATAAAACTACTATTTACAAAACTATCTGTCTTGAGTTTCTATATAAGTTTAAGGTTTTACAGGCAGTAGTTCTTAACCTATCTAAATATTATAGCTTAAAAGAGAGAGTATATGAAAGTTTTACTAGATATACTAAGGATTAGAAGTACAAAGTTGAAGTGTTTCTTCAATAGCAAGAGCTTAGCCCTTCTATATAATATATAAACTAGTTTTTACTATATAAAATTAGATTTAGGAGGAGGGAACTAATAGAAAAATTTAGCTCTTCATCTCGCGCTAAACCAACTCCTTAGATTTTAAATTCTTGTAATTATTATATACAGATCTTCCTACATTCCGATTTATAATTTTTTTAAAAGACTTTACCTATATATAATATATCTACTTTATAAAACTCTATAAGCTTAGGTAATAGAAAAAACTATTATAAGCTCTGCACCTATATAGAGGTAAAGAGCTTTATAAATAGCTTAGTAAGGAGCTTTATAGACAAAGCTTTAGGGCAAACTATATATGGAGCTCTGCGTAAATAGAGTATATAATATACTTAGGGGCTTAAGGGGCCTAAGGGGGCGCAAGGCCTTACTAAAGAACTTAGAGGGTATATTCTAGTAATAATTAAATATACAACTAGCATAGGAGGTTTACATTGACTATTTTCTATCCTATTTTTCTTAAGTGCTTAGACAAATAAGATTTATTAACTAACGCGCTTATATTATCTTCTCTTGAAAAATAAACTCGATACAACAGGTAAGATATTTATAACGCTTTTCTCTCTCAGTTTAAAGCTTAGTGATTTTTTTTTCAAGTTTTTCTACTAAATCTAAAACCTCAATATAATCCCTTTTAAACTTCGCTCTTATAGACCTAATCCACTACTCTAGATTATCATGCTCACTAATAGGGGGTCTTATTTCCTTTTCTAATTCTAGATTAAAGATATAACGTTCTATATTAAGGTAGTCTTCCACACGCTAGATATTATCTTTTTCTATCTTTTATATATTTTTTCTTATTTCTAGTTAAGTTTAAATAGAACTAATATCTATATTTAATGTACTTATATTAAAAGGCAATTTAGTTAGTATAACTTTTATAATAGTATTGGAATATAATATCCTAAAGATATAAAAGGTAGAGGATAGAAATTTGAATAATAAGAAAAAGCTATAAATACTTAGCTTTAAAGCTTTTTAATAAACTAAAAATAAATATAATATATATACTAGCTATTTATAATTAGTATAAAACTCTAGCTGTTTTAATTTAAGTTTTAAAATATAACAGCTATTTATAGAATACAAGGTTTATAATTAATTACTTGATTAATAGTACTATAATAGCTTGAACAAATACCTCTAAACTAAAACTTAAATAAATGCTATTTTATAAAGATACTAAGCTAAGGAAAAGAAGGGGTTGCAAAAGTCAGTGTAAATAAATAAGTAAAACTAGCCGCTAATACACTAGTAGTAAGTGAGTTAACTATAAGCAATAATATAAAATAATATATAATAGTATGCGATAGTATAAAATAATATAGCAAAATGCGGCGGTAGAACGGCAATATAAGGTATATTGCTGTAATTTAGCAGGTGACGCGCTCTAGCACTATTATAGGGCCACTAGATATAGTATATAATAAACATAATTAAATAGTTATCAATGATATAAATTTACAATAGTAGGTAAGGAATTAAGACATTGTATAAGGAAAGGAGAAAGAGAGAAAGGGGAAGGGTTATAATACTATCGTTGTCAAAATATCAGTAAAAATTGCCAAGCCCCTCCATTAAAACAATACACCCCTACTTCAAATGACGTTGCTATTCTTCTCTTTTTCTTTCTCTAGCTTTAGATCTTTATTAATAAACAATCCAATTGTACAGGCTTATATATATCTTATATTTCTTAACACAGTATTAAAATCAGTTCTATATTTATTATACCTTTACTACTAAGTAAATTTAAAAAATAATAAAAAATATATATATTTATATACCCTTGCTACTAAGCAAATTAGGGTGTAATAAAAAATCTATATATTTATATATCTTTACTACTAAATATATTTATAAAATAATAAAAAATCTATATATTTATTTATTGGTACTGCTAAGTATATTAATATTATAATTATATAAATCTATTTAAGTCCTATCTAGAGCGCTTGCTATATAGAGACTTAATACTTTAAATAGTCTTAAAGAGCGCTTCGCACTTCCTATACCTTCCCACTTTATTAATATAACTACTTATTTAAGATCTAATTCCTCTTTATTAATAGTAAGTACACTTTCCACTATAAAATACTCTTTATCAATATCTATTGACCTAAGTGACTTTAAACTTTATTTCTTTAATTTTTCTTTTATTTTATTTTTAAGCGTAGTACACTAAGGCCTTTTAATATGCCTATAATAATATTAGTATTATATATATAGTTTAATAAATGACTTTACCTCTATAATAAATCTTTTTAGTAAAATCTCTTATTATAATATAGGCATTCTTCATAAGCGCGCTAATTGCTATAGCACTGTAATTACTTAGTATATACTCCAACTAATGTTAAATTATTCTTACCCGCTTATGCCTTTAAAAATCAATATTTCTTATAAACGCTCTTTTATACCTAGTATATAAGCATTTATAAAGTCTCGCTTAGTTAGGGTTATAAGTTAGCTAATAAGTGGTAAGATTGCTAGATCTTGTAAATTCTCTTTTACAGCCAATATATATACACTTATAAGGTCTTCCCTAGTTAGGGTTGTATCCCTTTTTTACTATCAAGTATATTTTAATAAATAAAGAAATAAAATAGAGTATAGAAAGAGATAACTAAGTTTATAGGGAGTGGCTGCTATATAACAATTATATAGAACAGCCTAGGCGTACTATTTTTATCAATATATTAGGTGTTTTTTATATAGTTAGTGGGCGTAACTAAAATCTAGATATCTTATGCAGACTATAATATAGCTTAACAAGGCGCTATTAAAACTAACCCATAATAAGAAATCTTTATGTTCTTTAGCTTATTATAGGCAAGGGCAGAGATATATAAAAGGAGGATCGTAAAGGCAGCTGTCTTTTCTTAGAGTAGAGTGCCTAGTAAACGGGGGTTCCCTAGCACTAACCGCTATGTTAATTCCATTAAATAGTCCTTAAATTAACTAACATACCTAATAAAATCTCCGTTTTGCCTTAACATATAGGATTTTCCAGCGCCATTTAGACATATAGATAAGCATTTTAGTACTCTTCAGTCCCTTAAATTTTTTATATAATCTTCCCTACTTAGTCAATTACATCTAGTTTATACGCTTTCTCTTTTATATATACTTACCCTACTAACTAAAACCTCTTTAATATTTACCAATTCTAATATTGATTTTATGACTATAATATACGACAAAACCAGTGGTCTGCTAAAAAACGCGTTAATATCACTATTTAGCATTAAGAAATGGTCTTAGAGAACGCCTACTTAAAATATGTTAACTCTACGTTTAAGGTCTTATAAGCCTCAACCTATAAAAACCCCTCTACCACGGCATAGACTTTTTCTTAAACTACCACCTAAACTACGCATTTAAATATATAAGCTCCTTTTAGGCAAATCTGCTAAAACACTAGTTATTAAAACAAAGTAGGAATTTTGACCACCATTTGGATGCGAGTCAATAATAGCTATAGAGTAAGGATTAGGAATGGACAGTATAATCCTGCGCACTTGCTATTAAATTTACTATAAGGCGTGTGACGTCCTCTACGCCAGTAAGACCTTTTATTTCGACAGCCCTCCTACTCTCACTCTATTTTAGAGAAATCTTCATCTAAATACTACAGTAAAGATATCATCATTTAAAGTAGTTGACATACCTAGCGAGGCAGTAAATCTCAAATATAGCAACGATATTAAGCCTATAGAGTTGCTACTGGCAGCTAAAGATCATGTTATTATTAACGACCTCCATATTGCTTAAGTACTATATCTATACTAAGAGAATATCCTTTATTAAAATCTACGTTCTAGGGGTCTATACTCCCATATTCCTATATTTTAGTCAACCCCTTTTGCTAACACTTGCCTTTTTTTATCTAATAATGTCATAAAACTTCTTATACGCTATAGCGCATATATTAATAGATATTGTTATACTATAGGCTATTTACTTACCTGTGCTATCTAAAAAGGTCGTAAAAGCCTAGTAAGATACCTTTTTAATAAAGGGGCAGACATTAACACAGAAAGCTTAGTATTTATATTGATTATTGCTTGCAATAAAGGCTATTATAATATTATAAAATATCTTATTAATAGAGGTGCTAATATTAACGCATGGACTAACTACAGATCTTTACTAAGTAAAGCTTATGCAATAGGCTGTAAAAATATCGTTTTTTTTCTTATTTAGAATAGAGCTAAAATTAACTACTTAATTGAAATGGGCTAAGAAATTCTATAGAGTGAATACAGTCTAGTAACTTCTAGAATATGGTATTACCTGCCACTGTATTATGTAGTGCTTAGGGGGCATAAAACTATTATTAAGCTTTTATTTCAATATGGTGCTTAAACCTATATCTTAGGTGCTAAGGGTAATATTATATAGCTTAAACACGAGATATAATAGAGTATTAAGAAAATGGGAGTAGTAATAGGTGTATTTTATTGCCTTAAAAATAGTTAATAAATTTTTTTTTATTTAATGCCTACTTGTCGACCTACAGCCTACATCTATTTATTTCAGTTGCCTACCTAGTAACAACTTGTTATCATTAGCCTATGACTTATATATACCTATGACTTATCTACCTTATATATATATAGACTCTTTTCTTTATAGATCAATCTATATATAAGTCCTTTTTTTCTAACCTGTATTTCTAAGTTAACACTTATAAATAATTAAATAAAATTAAAATATATATCTACTTGAGGAATTAATAAAAAAGGTACTAGCCTAATATATAGGAATTTCACTTTATTTTTTTGCAGATAAGAAGTGGTATTAAGCTATAATATAATATAATTTTGTACTCTTTTAACGTTAATAAAAAATAAGCCATTAAGGAAATTATTTTTAGAAATAATGTTAAGTAACTCCTTACCCTTTACCTTTGTCTATTTTTAGGATATCCTCTAAATACTTAAATACGTCCTTATCTCCCAGCTCAGTCTTATCTTTTACCTTCTTTCCCTTAATATCCCCTAGTAATTTCCAAGGCTATTATATAAGATAACGGTAAAATCTACATCGCTGTTCAATTAATATACACATTAATCCTTCTATATCCGCAATTTATATAAAAGAGTAGCTTGTTTTTAAGCAATAAAACTTACTCTTTTAGCATTGCAACATAGGATCTTAAATATACTTAGACAGTTATGAGTTCGTGTGCTTGCATTTCCAAGTCTTTAACCCACTCCTTCTTCTTCTGTCGGCACTTGTGCGCTATGATATAGTTTTTTTCGAGATGGCTTTTATGCTTAGCTAAAAAGGCAGTATTGGCGGTACTATCTTCCTTAGAGATATTAAGAGGTCTACGGCCGCGGCGTGTTTTCTTTTCTAGTATAGTTACAGTGCTAGTAGTGGCTTTTAGAGATACCTTATATTGTTTTAAGGGGGATTATTAAACTTGTACTAGGGGCAAACAGTTCTTTATTCCCTAAGGCGAGACTTTTATTTATTTAGGCAGAATTGAATTAGTTCTAGAGCCCTAAGACCCACAATACAGCTTAGGTGATAGGCCGTCAGGTTATATAGTTTAGCCATAAATTTCAAGATAGTGGGGGGGCTTCCCCGTTATTAGTGGGGGTAGAAATACTATATTAGTAGCCAGAGCCTTCCTAGCGCTGTTTATCTACTTATAGGTTTATAAAGGTAATAATAGTATATTTTCTAGAGTAATTAAAGTATTACTCACTTAGTTATCTATATTAGGTGGAGAAGAATAATTATTAATATTAAATTCTCCATTCCATTTAAAGCTGGAGTTAGTAGCATAGAGGGGTTTACAATCCTTAAATAGTAATAAATTACTTTAGGGAGGAGTGCAGAGGATATTCCTAACATAAATGCTATCGTGCTAATTGCTCCTGTACAGGTCCGAAAAGCTCTAGAAAAAGTTTGCTTACTCTATTGTTATAACGACAAGCCTTAATATAAATACTATTATAGTATAATAGATGGTAAAAGACTGGTCTCCGTTGGAATATTGCCTATATTTCCACTTCTTCCTATATAGACTAGAGTTTAAGGGTAATTAAGTCAATAAAAAGTGTTTTGAGGGCAGGGATATATACTTATAAATTTAAATATAGATTAATCAGAATTAATTAAACAAGGGAGTGCCACTCCTTTAAAGGCACAGCTGCTTATAATATAAGGGTAAGATTAGGTTGTAATGTATTTAGTATATATTTATTAAGAACTAAAACCTTAGCTACTGCTGTACTTTAAATTAAGACTTTATAAAACAGGGGCATAACATATTACTATAGGATTTTAAAATTTGACTATATTGACTTGTAAGTTAAAATGGTTGGGTATAGTAGGCAGTGATATCAACAGTATATTTATATAGCTGAATACGTGACTTTTTAGCTAACCGACGATTAGCTAAACCTCAAATACTATATTTTATGCGGATTGCTAGATAAAGAACTCCTATTAATTAGTGATAAAATACAGCTGTCTGTTAGTGAAAAGCTACTTATATTCTAAGCTATGCTATATTAGTAGCACTCTATTAAGGGGTCTTGACTAGTTTTTAGGGTCTATATAATTCCCACGCCCGCTTTTTCTCAATTATTTATATCTATATTTTTTTAATTCTGTCCCAAAAAAGGCTTGTAAAACTATTATTTACTAATATCTTATAAGTATATTAAGGAAGTAGAAATAAATTAGGACAAGGCAGGTTTTATTAAGATCTTAGTCAACATTACTTAGAAGAGCCTTAATCTAGTTCTTTACCCTACTCTATGCGTAAAGGACCGAAGATTATTACTATACCTAGAATATCCACTTTAAATACCTGCGCAAATGGTTAATATGGGCTCTCTCTATAGATTATACATTAAAATAATGAATATCCTAATTCCGGAGCGTTGTTATACTTTTATTTAGGCGGAATAAAATATATAATAAACTATATACTAAAGCTTTGCTCTATTATAAATAGGATATACACTTAAAATAAAAAGTCACTGCTTCCCTTTACGCCTAGGCCGACTTATAGGCTCCCAACGCCCGAATTATCTAATCCTCCCCCTTTAAGATATCTGAACGGCTAAGGGGAATTCCTTTTCTTTTATGTGAATATAATTAATATCTTGTATAAAAGGGCTAGTATTAGCAAATACCTAAACCTAGCCCTAATTATTGCTTGTAACTAATCTAGCTTTACTTTATCTCTATAAATCTATTAAAAATATAGTAGCAAAAGTGTCTGTATATAATCTAAGAGTCTTAAATTAATACTGAATATATTAGGCTAGTGTTTAATTATTTACTTATTAAATTAGAAGTTGTATTTAATATTATAGGTCGATTACAAAGTTCAGCCTAGGTATTAGAAGTATGGAGAGTATCTATTTTAGTGGACTGCTAAGCTAAGAGTAAGATATAAATATTTTAAAGAAGAATGTATGTATAGCGCTAAGCTAAAACTGAAACTATCCAAGCAGTTTTTCAAGATTTTCTTCGCGATCTCTAGTATATAATAGGTCTTTATTTCTATTAGAGACCTCCTTTATAAATCTAGCGTTAATTTCTTTTATTTTTTTAGACTCTGAGTAGAATGTAAAGGCTAGGTCTTTATTAAGAACTTTAGAGAATCCTTTGGCCTGAAGCAGTTTTTCTTAGGAAATGACCTTGTGCTGTAGGGTGGCGAGTTTAGTATTTTAGTTAGCGACCATTCCCTCGAGCATAACTATGCGCTTTTTTGTGCTTTCTCGCATAATACATTTAGTTTATTTACTCCTTCGCTTTCTCCCTTAGCTATAATTAATATTGTAAGTGAGCGGATGTTCTTTTAAACCTTTTAGAGCAATAAAGTGCTTGTAATCTATACTAATTTAAAGATTTATATAGCTGCTTTTAAAGAATAAAGTTGAGATTATAATAGTAGGAGTTAGTATATTTAACCTGATAAATAGGGATATAAGCTTTATATTATAGCTAATTACCACTTAATAAATTCGCTAATAGTCTGAATGGAAACTAAAAATATTTTGATCTTCTAACGCGCACATATATTATTTTTATATTTAAGGCCCTGTAACTACTAATAAATAAAGCAATTTAAAAGTAAAAATATCTAATTGCCTACTTCGCATATTTAAGATAAATTATATCCCTGTAAAATAGTAAATTAGTCGAGCTAATAGGCCTAGGAGTTTACTATTTAATAATTAACGACTAAGGTTTAAACTATATTCTCTCTAATATATTATCCATCTGTCTTGCTAATATGGAGTAGGTAGTGCCTATAAATCCTGCATACTTTGATGCTTATCTTCAAGTATATATTAAGATAAAGTGTACTGTAACTACTCTATTTCTCTATTATCAATTTAAATAAAGATTGCATGCTTTTATTACTAGGATCTTACTAAAGTTAATAGGCATGATTATAGATAAGCTAATATAAATTTCTAAGGTAATAGAATTTCAACAGTGGAACTGTGAGTTAATATGTTAAAAAGAGCGGTATGCTAAGCTAACCTATATTATTGACACAGATAAAGTAACTGCAATTTATTAAAAAGCTTTTATTAGCCAATTAAAAACTTATATAATTTAAATAGATAGGGACCTATTTCTATACTAGGAGATGAAAAGGAATTGGAATAAATACTAGTTTAGTGTTTATAGAGATAAACCTACTATATGCCTAAATACTTATAAAAAGGCATGACCTGACCTAAATTCTATATTATTAAATTCTGAAACTATTTTAACAGGCTTTCAAGTTGGATTTTGGACTCGATATTATGTTTTATTATTTCTAAACTAAAGATAAACTTTTTATATCTATAATCGACAAGAGATAGACTAACAATTATTAGATTACTATAATAATCTGTTACTTTACTGTCTTAAATACTGTAAAGAGTAATACTAATTTCTTAGAATATAAAATCATTAATATATATAAACCAGTACATAGGCAGCGAGTTAGACAAGCCATACGAATCCTTAGGGTCTTGCTATACATTCATTCTACCTAAGGACTATCAATTTTCCCTAGCTATTTAGTATAGGATTTAAAATTGGTTTTACTTTTAGAGTTATAGATATATAAACTACTAAGTAAGCAGTTTATTTAAAGTAAGTCTAGTATTTTTAATAAATCTAATCATTATACTAAAGAGATATAATTTTAGAGTTATAGAAATCTGCTTAGCCAAAGCTTATAAAATAAATTCTTAGCACTAGCCCTTCTTATATAACTATAGCTTAAACTAATTATAAAGGGAAGTGCCTACTGTAGTATAGAGTACCTACTATATTAAGGAGTGCTTATAGTAAAGTAGAGTAGCTACCTCACCTCAACTGAAAGAGAACTATGTTAAAGGCTCATCTTAAGAGATAAATACTGTTAATTATGCTGGCTAAATACAGTTTTAGCCTAATTATGGTTGCATCAAGGTAGATAAAAAAGTACTAGTGACCTACACGACTGTATTAAGGATAGATTAAGGGGTACTAGTGACCTATTTACTTTATATATTTATAGAGGCTTAAAATGCTATATTTTAAAAGACAGAGTTCTCATTATTAATCTTTA
>Ga0307518_10003691_pt1 | contig 11018 bp, 12 predicted proteins | sample 25_EM_MG_FD_203889 | JGI IMG/M metagenome (GOLD analysis project Ga0307518, IMG submission 203889) | Populus trichocarpa ectomycorrhiza microbial communities from riparian zone in the Pacific Northwest, United States - 25_EM | ecosystem: Host-associated > Plants > Roots > Unclassified | place... | reverse complement strand
ACTTACAGTAAGGGTGGTTTCAAACGTCATGTGATGATAATCGAGATAAGTAGGTGATTACCACGTGTAGCCCCTGAGACTTGGGGTATATAAACTCGCCCATTCGTCTGAGAGTGACAATCAACGATGACTTGCATTCAGTCAGGCGCAAGATACGTCCTTTTGAACGTCAAGGCCCCAGGTTCTTGCCTCGACCTCTCTGGAGGTGACAACCGTTCCAGTACGTCTGGCGTGGCATTTGTATGTCGCTCTGTACAACTAACTCTGGCAGTTATCGGTTATCCGCCCCACAATGGCACTAACCAACAAGTAATTGTTGTCTGTATCTCGCAGTGATATATTTTTGATCCAGCATTGTAGTGGCTGTTCGAACAGCTGGAGAGTGGCAACTATTGCATCAAATCAGTTGGCAATGGGTTGTACCTCAGGGTTGACGGTCAACCAGCGAACGACGTCAAGGTCGTTGCCGGGCAGAAACGGTATGAGTGGTACGTGAAAGACGAGCTAAGCACGCCTGGATCGATCAGGTGAGCATCTTGCGTATGCTTTTACCATGATGGGATTTATTTCTCGTACCAATCTAGGTTGTATGTTCCTGGGAGATACCTTAATGTTGACCTGTCTGATAACGGAAACCCCAATCCTGGCACGCCCGTTACGCTGTGGGATGAATGGGAGCCTGGCCTAAACCAGCTTTGGCGCCTTCAGCAAGTCGAAGTGTGACCAAGGAGAGAGAGAGTCTCTTGCGCATTCATGGGTGGTATTTGTACGATAGAATAGTACTCGATTGTAACTTGTAACTTGCTGATTGATTTCCTTGACCATGTCTCCAGAAATTCAAATATTTGGTTATCGACAGAATTTTCTCACACCCATAATCAACATTTCACTGAAGTAGTTCCAGCTTTTCATTTACCATACGCCACGATCAGACATGTGATGGGGTTATCCTTGAGGTCGACTTCGGGGTATATAAGATGCAGTCCAGCTGTCCCAGGCTGGGTAACTCCACGATGACTTGCATTCAATCAGGGGGGAATCTACGCCCTCATCAACGTCAAGGGCGGAACCTGTCTGGACCTCTCGGGAGACAGTGATAACCGTTCCAGTACGTTTGACACAGTATGCATAATAAGTTTACTTTTCGTACGACTGACATCTCACAGTTATCGGTTATCCATTCTACAACAGTCCCAACCAAGGGGCACTAATCAGTATCACGGTATTAATACTATATATACTAATCCAGCAGTGACTTGCAGTGGGTGTTTGAACGAGAGTTCGATTAAATCGGCCAGTGGTTTGCACCTCAGGGTCGAGGGTCAAGTACGGAATGACGCCAAGGTTCAAGGTTGAAGTTGGGCCAGTGCATTACGCTTGGATGATTCAAGCGTCCATCAAGGGATTAGGTGCGCATCTGGCATCTTCTCATTGAAAGCAAGTTCATTTCGCTCGACGTAGGATGTTTGTCCCTGGAAAGTGAGAAAACCTCGGCCTCTGATTACGGGAATCCCAAACCCGGTACACCTGTTCAATTGTGGTGCGGGCCTGCACCGAGCCAGCTTTGGTGTCTCCAGGAAATCGATATATAGGTGAATCAAGGACACAATACTGGAAACGGAAGCACAGCTCTTTGCTCGTACGATATCATGATGAATGCAGAGTTTTGTGTTCGTTGCTTGAAATTACATATCGTTAGTGCACAAAATCTATCATAGACCAAACCCAAGCCTACCTCCGGACTCCCTTGCTAAAACGTCGAAATACATAGTCGTCAGAACTGCTTAAATACCTTGAGTACAAGCTCTGGAAAATCGGATTGAAATGGCAACCTATGTAGGGTTCCTCTGTAAGTACTTCAAAATGATCCCACGGCCGTAAGCACTCGCCTCGTCCACGTTGTCACTGTAAACATCTTCTTTCCTTTCGTCCCATGGCGAACTACAATTATGACGAGGCCGGTAACATGGCCATTTATTTCGTACTCTCTGTCTTGGGCATCGTCCTCATCCCAATGACCCTGTCGACCGTAGCAGCCGCTGTAGCAAGTGCGTACTTCGTTAGCGTGCACGCGTCGCTCACTGACCACGTCAAAGAACACCCCGAAGAACAGTCCAGAGGCTGTCAGTGCAAGCAATGCTTAGAACGGCGGAAGCAAGTCTTGGCTAAAGTGAAGGGAACGTTGCTCAAGCCAAAGGTCACCAAAAGGCGGGTCCAGTTTGTCTGCATGTCGGAGCCAACCCATTCTGACAGTGGATTCAATAGGACTTTGGCTATCCTCATAGGGTGGATCATCGTCGGATTCTTGGCATACACGGTAGCCGATGTGGAGAACGAGAACAAGATTTATAATCCCTTTAACATACTGGGCATATCCGCGGTATGACTGCATTCCTCGGCACTCTTCGTTCGTTCACAACGCGATCAGGGTACTCCAGAGAAGGAAATAAAGTCGCATTACAAAAAACTTTCGAAGCTTTAGTATGTATTGTATTTACACTCTGTGCGTGCTGACACGTTGTGCATAGCCATCCCGACAAGGTAAAAGCAGCCGTGAACCAGACCATTGAAGAAATAGAGAAACGATTCGTGGATATTACCAAGGCGTACAAGGCGTAAGCATTCGAAAGTGTTACTACGCTGATGACCAACTGATTTCTTTCCAAGGTTGACTGATGAAACTATCCGACGCAACTATGAGTTGTATGGCCACCCTGATGGAAAGCAGGAGATGTCCATGGGCATTGCAATTCCATCCTGGATTGTCGAGAGCAAGAACAACATATGGGTTCTTGGGTTCTATGGCCTCCTTGTCGGCGGCGTTCTACCAAGTATGGTTGGCAGGTGGTGGTTTGGGAACAGGGGTCGCACAAAGGACGGCGTAAGCGCGAGGACTGCAGAAGGTTTCTGGAAGGGCTTGACAGAGGCGAGCGGACTGAACGAAGTTGGTAAGGTGTTCGTGAGTGCCTTCAAGCATGAGAAAAGTTCCAAAGTGGGCGGTGATCTGCGCAACGTGGAAAAGGAGATAGAGAAGCGGACAGGAAAGGAGTGGCCAGAGCTAAAAAGGTCGTTTGTGGGCGATGAGAAGTCCACGCGGGCACTGGTCTTGCTCTATGCTCACTTCCTCAGACTGGACCTTGGTTCGAAGACACTGCAGCAAGGTACGTTCTGCGATCCATGTCGCAGGCGGAAGCAACTACTGACGTCCATGTTCAAATTGTAAATTAGAACAAGCATCGTTATTGTTGCAGACCCCATTCCTATTAAATGCCTACCTAAACGTTGTTTCGGCCCGAAGCTGGCTCTCCCCTACACTTGCTATCATGCGGCTACATGCCTACCTCATCCAAGCTGTTGTTCCGGGCAAGTCTATGCTACACGCACAACTTCCTGGTTTCTCTCTGGATGCTGCATTCTCCGATGGGAAACAGGATCTCGCTAGTATCGTGCGAACACTACGGGAGAGTGGCGATGCACGTGCAGAGGAGGCTCAAAAAGCCTTTGAGGCCTTGAGTTTGCTGGATGTGGTCGATATGCGCTTCAAGGGTACGTTCTTGGCGCTTATTGTTCCGTATGGTGCCTTATACATCATTCAGTCATTGGAGAGCGTATCGTAACACCTTCGTCGATCGTTTACTTGCTTGTGAAGCTTCACCTCAAGGGTCGTCCATCAGCCGAAGACGACGTAGTGAGCGATGAGAATGAGAATTCCATTAAAGACGACGAGATCGATGAGGCGTTCTTGCACAGTCGGCGGGATGCGGAGGAAAATCAAGATGGTAGCGCGGAATGGGCACATGCGCCTTACTGGCCTGGGGTACGCTTATGTTTGAATGCTTGTTTATACTTTGCGTTCTGATCGTTGTCCGCTAGCTCCGGAAGCCTGGGTGGTGGCTCGTTCTCGCAGATGACAAGTCCAATAGAATCGTCGTTCCCCCCATGAGAATAATCGACGTTCCCCCCTCAAACCCATCGAAGGTCCGCAACTACCGCTGTTACAAGCTCCAATTCCAAGCACCACCCAATGTTGGGTTGTTTACGTGGAAAGTATACTTTGTGAGCGATACCGTCGTTAACGGCGAGTTGTGCAGAGATATTTTGGTAAATCTATTGTAACATTTTGGGCTGGCTATGTTAACAGCGTTTTTTTATAGCTCAAGATCGAGGATGCATCAGTGCTGAATGCTGAAGAGCAGGACCGGGAGGACGAGATCTCCGATCCCGAAGAAGACACGTTGGCGGGACAGATGGCGGCTATGCGGAGAGCACCTGTGAAGAAAGTGCCAGCAGTCGGGGAGGACAGTGATGACAGCTCAACTGATGATGATCGTGATGACGATGATAGCTCTGACAGCTCTGATAGTGACTGAATGCCGAGTTTCGACTATCGTTCGTTATTGATGATTCGGGAGATGTCATCATTGTTACTCTTTGAATGGATTCAAAGTTTGGAAAATGTCTAAATGATGTAGGGACTTTCGATGTCTGGATAACTCATTTGCCCTAATTTTCACAAAAATTCCCCTGTTTCGCCACAATTACATAATTATTGTGGCTTCGCTTTCCTCCTCCAGTTACACATGCGGATTAAAGTCACCACCACCCCTCCTCTTCCGCCTCTCAAAGCTTGGTTTCTCGTCCCATCCACCCACGCATCTACCTCTTCTACAGCTTGCGAACCCACTATTGCAGGTCTCAAGTCGCATCTCTGCTGCAGTCTACCGACCCTCCACGGCTTTTCCCCTACATCTTTTTCTCTTTCTATAGATGGGTTTCAGCTTCTGGATACTTCCGAAATTGGAGTGGTCAGAGATGGGGACCTTGTATGGTCAGTACATCGTGTGTTTCCGCATACTAAGCCTACATTGGCTCACCAAATCAAGTCTCGAAGAGATACACTTACCCAAAAGCTCAAAGTACAGTACACCCTCAGATAATTACTGTCGAAAAAAACTGCACAACATCCCCTTACCCCGTGCAGCATCCATATCCCGAAAACGGAAGCGAAGCATTTCAACTTCGTCGTCGTCGTCGTCGTCATCCACTGATACAAGCTCCTCCGAAACGTCTAGCACGACATCAGACTCTTCAGAAGAATCCCACTCCGATACCCCTTCAGAATCGGACTCCGGTCCTATTCCCCCCGTTCGAACGCATATTGGATCTCAAACTAGACACGGGCCAAAGCCCCTGTGCGCATCATCGGTATTCATGTACGCTCCCTTATTATATATTCCTCTTCTTTCTGCTCAAGTGCTCAAGTCCGGAAGAAGCTCTGAATGTTCCCCCCGGGTTCGGTAAGCCGCAGACGCGTGCACGCAATCGCAGGCGACGCATAAAGCGGCAACATGAGCGTGAACCCACAGTTACTACCCGTGCGATGGGGTCGGGTGCTAATGCTATTGGGCCCCTGCCTGAGGTCGCTACTTTTGCACCTCAACCGAAACCTCCCCTACAAGAGCTCATGGATCATGCGGAATGGCAAGAAACACCTGATGATCCCCTCCATTCCCTCCCATCATTATCACTTCGTAACAAGAACAAAGCTAAGAATTTTCGCTCGTTCATTGGCAAGCCTTTACCTCCCAAAATCATCTTTACTGACGAAGCGGCGAAGGGCACACCAACTCAACCCCCGTCAGAGATATTATGCCTGCCATCTGCGAACTCCCAACCAGTGGCGTCCACGTTGATACTCGCAGCCACTGAGCCACAACGGGCCGGGCGAATACTTCCATTTCTCATCCCACCTTCCTCTCGCCCTTCGTTGCCACCCAATCTCTTCGTCACGAGCGTGGACGTAGAAGCGGGCCTCCAACGACCCAAGAAGAAGAAGAAGACCCAGGCTGCTGTGCAATGTAGCGCTGGAGCAGCAGACTATGGCTACTACGGGTCCACCAGGGCAGGCGAGGGGACTGGCAAAGAGAACATGGATTTCGAAACTTCTGTCGTGTTGGATTATGGTAACGACGGGTACGACATGCACGTGCAAACTGACAACTCCCCTTTCTCGGGTATAGACGTCAATAACCTCGAACAATTGACTAATGCCAACTGGACTGCGCTTCGAACAATTACTCGCGATGCGCGACTGAATGTTGGGGACATCGTAGCATACAAGGTCAGCACCTATTTTGTGTTCTTCGCATCGATCTTGTAGCTCATCTGGCTCAATCTGGCTCTCCCACTATCATTGCCGATGTCCAGTGCCTCGGGATAAACCCGACGACATTCACACCCGAAAAACTACTTACCCTCGCGCAGGTCATACTATCCCCCGACCCTCTCATGGGTGGGAAAGTTGTCGTGAGACCGCTACGGCCTCGAACTGAGGTGTCCTTCAGTGGGAGGCTTGATGAAAATGTTCAAGGTGAAGAAATACAAAACGAGGAATTCGAATTAGAGGATATTGTGGAGAGAGATTGGAGGTTCGTGCAAGAGCATTAGGAACACTGTCGTCGTAATGTTCTTGCTGATATCCGTTACCATCCGTCCATTTCTTTTAGCATCCATATTTCGACGGTAGCATTTGTTGTAAACTATTCACTGAGTCGAAATGCCGCCTGCGTCGGCAGAACCCTTGCTCGCGAATCGAAATCCAAATTGTAACTACTGAAGTACTACAGTCATCCGGCGGGTTTTGAGACACCAAAATTAAAAATGTTCGTTTTACACAACAACACACATTTCAATAGATCAGAGTAGACCACAAGGATATTAAAGTAGTAAAGAAAGTCTGAAGGAAATTTCCTTAGGATTGTAGCTGTAGTTATGCAATGGTGAAGCTCGAAAATTATGGTGCTTTATCTGTGGTCATACTAAGTTTTGAGACACCCCAAATGTGATATAGTGGGAATCTGCGCTTATTGGAAATATTATCAATTGTCATCGGACTGCACGTTGTCCTCATTGTCACTATCCTCCCCATCGATAACGTTGTTTCCCTCCCCTTTTGCACCTCCACCATTGACGATGGGCTTTGGAACTGGCCGCTCAAGCCTACCATGCTTCGGTTTTGCCCAATGGGGTTGATGATTTTCTACTTCTGCCCGATCCCTTTTGACCTCCCAGAGTTGCAACTCTTCTCGATACATCTTCCAGCGGGTCTCATTGTGCTCACGCCCACTACTTCTCCTTCTCTTCATGCTGACAATACTCCACTCTGTTCATCCCTGCTGGTGGGATGCCTGGATTTCTTTGTTGATCCAGATTCCAGACACATGATTTGACCCTAGACTACTTACCAGCCTTACTATAATTGGCATATCGCTTCGCATAGCATAGATATAGACATAGATAATGCAGTTATAAACACCCCTCCCTGGCATCACTGTGGCAAGTCAATAGAAGGTTTATTGTCTAAAAGCTATGTGATGGAGCTTCACCAGACCTATTTCTATGTCCCTCTGAGTTAGAGGAACTGACAGCATGTGTTGCTGCAGAACAGGACATAGAAAAGTGCAATTTAAGCTATTATTTACACTGTAGCTACTTTATCTGCATGTTATGTCATTCAGTATTCCATGCAGAACCTAGGGAGGACCATAGGCAATTTGCCTGAAAGGTGTTGAGGTGTGTTGTGTTGATGGAACAAGGAAAAAAGGCTGGTGTCTCAAAACATGCTGGTGTCTCAAAACCTGCTGGATGACTGTACTGAAGAGTAAGGAAAGACAGGTAAAGTAAGTCAACCGAATCACATGGTTCTGAAGAAGGCAAAAAGTTCTGTCGTGATATGTTCCCACGATATAACGAAATCCCAGAACCCTTTGCTCTGTGAGCAAGGGAATTTGGCAACAATTGTTACATGAATCGGATTTTGAACTTACTATCATTTAATAGGGAGGCTCAGAGTAGTCGCAGTCTCACATGACTTGCCATATCGAGGCATAGCGTATTATCTAATGTCAAGGGTTTGGTCGGAGTGCAAATATTCAGTACGAAAACTTTCAAGTAGGATTGACTATCAAACAATGCTAATAAGTTGTGTACAAAAAAGTGCTAAATACAAAGGGAGAATACATGAGTGTGTACCATTGAGATGGAGCAAATAAGGAGCCAAGATGGAGCCAAAAAAAGAATGTGCATGGGGGGGCTCGAACTGACACCTTAGGTAAAAAGAAGAGGGACATCAACCATTACGCCATCAGGCCATAGATAGTATCATCGTCAACATAAATATGACTGAATGCTTAAATTCAGTCATATTTACATTGTTGATGATGATATTGTTGCATTTATAGTCTAATGGTTGATGTCCCTCTTCTTTTTACCTAAGGTGTCAGTTTGAGCCCCCCCCATGCACACTCTTTTTTTGGCTCCATCTTGGCTCCTTATTTGCTCCATTTCAATGGTACACACTCATGTATTCTCCCTTTGTGTTTAGCACTTTTTTGTACACAACTTATTGGCATTATTTGGTAGTCAATCCTACTCGAAAGTTTTCATACTGAATATTTGCACTCCAACCAAACTTTCAACATTAGATAATACACTATGCCTCGATATGGCAAGTCATGTGAGACTGTGACTGCAACTGCGACTACTCTGAGCCTCCCTATTGCATGCCTAATGCATAATTTTGACTATTCATTGAATAACTCCACAACACAACAACTTGAAGACCCTGGCTTTCAGCCAGAGGTGCCCAAAGGTCCTATCTACAAGTCTGTACAACTCTGGTGCATGAATTTGCAGTGTGTTGTTCATGTGAATGAAAAAGTGTGAAATCGACATGTAATGCACAATTTTGTCACAGCATGTCATGCAAGGCATGATGGGCAAGATTAAAGAATAGATGGGCAGAGACTAAGCTGACATCTAGAGAGTGACTTTCTCCTTTAGAATTGTTGTCACTCCCTCCCAAAGATTCTTGAATAACAAGTAAATTTCCAGCCTTTGTATCATAAGTAAAATGTGCAAATCATGGAGGATAGTGTGTCATAGGTCACCTGAAATTTCTATGGAGAATGGGTGGAAGGATCTCTTTAGATCTATGTATCTAGGTCATTTTTGGGTGATAGTCAGACAACTTTTGGTGCCAGGAACACTACACAACACTGTTCCTTTTCAAACAAGTATCCAGTCAATGAAATTATGATGTATGTTGTCTAGTTTACTTATTCTGGTGTCAAGAAATTGGGGAGGTGGAGCGCTACCTATCATTATGCATGAGATGTCCATTTTGCACAAGTGGTCACATGATAGTATGGACCTGCAAGATAATAGTCACTTAGTGCAGAAAATTTGTAGTGGTGGTGTCGGTAAAGTACCATATGGGGAAGGCTGTGCCATGCCCAATATGGGCAATGACATCACCATCACAGCGCTGTCACTGCTGTTGCTTGCCATCACGGTGGGCTCCATGACAGTGGCACTGCTGTATCCACTTACTCGAGTGATTGGGGCTGATATGCAATAGGTGTGATGACTCCTACCATAGTAGTAGTAGTAGTAGTAGTAGTTGTTGTTGTTGTTGTTGTTGCCTACTACAGTAATAGTACCATTGGAGGGGGTGATGCAGCTGGCCATTGCCAAAATCAAATCAATTGACCCCCACTGGATGCCCAGGATGAGTGAAGCCAGTGACAAGGGACAGCACAACACCAGTATTCCTTCCTGGCATTACTTGTACTACTTACTAGTGTAGTGGGTAGGCACTGGTTCATGTTATTGCAGAGCATCAGTTGGTCTTAAACCTGCCCGTGTGTGGTTGGGGATGGATGTGTTGGTCAGGAACTGACAGCCCGATTGTTCATTTGGCATTGTAGTAACTGAAAACCAAAATACAATGTGCATGGCATGAACATGTGCGTAGCCTACCTACCAGTGTGGTGTAAAAAAAGAAAGGGAGAAGAGAAAAGGAAGAGAAGATGGACAAAATGACAGAAATGACAAGGCAGAGGGAAGATATGATGAAGTGTGCAGGAGACAACAAAGCATAAAATGTGCAGGAAGTGATTAATGCAATGACCAATGGTTAGATGGAATGGAGTTGGTGGGGGAAAAAATGTGACAAAGTGCAGGAGACGACAAAGCATAGGATGTGCAGGAAATGATGATCAAATGGTTAGATGGAATGGAAGGGATGGAATTGCATGGTGGGGTGTTCATACACTACTTGGTGGCTGGGGAAGAGCTGCCTCAGGTCAGATTCACAAGGAAGCGGTGACGCTCCCTGCCAGTGGGATGGCATTTCCAGGTGGCCAGGATTGTATTGAGTAGATTTGTGTGCCCTCAAATGATGGAGCTTTCATAGGCTTTGAACCACTCTTCCTCATTCTGCTCAAAACTGGGATGTGGGCAAAACAGTGAGCGAATGAGGGGGCATAGTGAGGGGGTGACCAACTTACACCTCAAGGAATTCCTTGGCGATAATGCCTCACTGGTAGTACAAGGTGTTGAATTTTCAGCCATGTCACCCATTGTAGTAACTGTGTGGCCAATCCTTCAAGGGCACAAAGAGACGGAGCCTAGGCTCTCCCATCATTCAGTGCTGTACAATCTCCCTCCATGACTCTGATTGCAGCATCTTCCCCCTGTTTTGGAGCTTGACTGGGATGCATGGGATGACAAGCCCCATGGGTGGACCATCCGAGGTTCTCTGGGCACCTGCAAGTGAAGGGAGTGGCATGGAGATGGCAATGTTTAAATGCACTACAGGTGCTGGACTCAGGACCATGGCATTAGGAGAGGACAGCAACAGTCCCAAAGCCTGCACTGCACCCTGTCCAGCACGTGGTAGCTGGGCACCAGCTGGTGGCTGCATTGGCTGCAAAGGGAAAGCAAATGGTTGTGGCAGCACGGTGGCGCTTGGGATCGGTGGGTGGTTGATGGTCAGGGCAGGGACTGGCAGATAGAACAGTCAGTCATTACCTGAGGAGGTGTGAGTGGCATGCACTCACCATTTGTGCCCAGAGGGGGCACCATTGTCCTAAGGCCAGGTGCAAGCACATTGTTGATCAAGTTGGTCACATTGTTGAGCTTTGGCAGATGTTCTCTGCCATTGCAACTTGCAATGC
>Ga0307518_10003690_pt1 | contig 11021 bp, 1 predicted proteins | sample 25_EM_MG_FD_203889 | JGI IMG/M metagenome (GOLD analysis project Ga0307518, IMG submission 203889) | Populus trichocarpa ectomycorrhiza microbial communities from riparian zone in the Pacific Northwest, United States - 25_EM | ecosystem: Host-associated > Plants > Roots > Unclassified | place... | reverse complement strand
AGAAAATTATTTATGACCATCTATATGCATTTCGCTTAAATTGATAGGAATCAACTCTAGGAACACAAAATTAATTTCCAAAAACATTATTTGAGAGGAAAGTAACTGGCAGTTAGATAATCACAAGAGATATATTCAAGTTAAATGGTGTAGCTGATTAGTCCAATTGTGCCATAAGTAGGCATGGCTAGTCAAACATATAGAGATGAAAGATAATTCTTGACATGCCTAAAGCACTGTAGTAAGATTAAGTCTAAACAGATAAAGACAGACCTTGCAGTACAACCAAGCTAAAACCTTTTAATCATCCAGCCAAAAAAACTTGGAAGATTCAATTTCTGAATAAGAAAGGAAAATGTTATCAAACAAAAGCAATTTAATATCCTCGATAATATTTTGACAGAAGTTGCAGTATTAAATTTTTTTCCCATTCAAAATTTAGTCATCTCATGCTTACCATAAGAATAGAATATCATTCTCGATAGATGTCATACATCGTCCAAGAAAGACATTGTCAGAATTAGAACCTATCAGTTCAAGGATGATGAGACCTTATTACTCAGGCATGCATACATCCTCAGTGGAAAAAAATCTAGTCATGCATATAGCCTAAGAAAACATTCTGTATCAACTGATCAAAAGATCAATCTGAAATCCTGATTGGATTTCACAAGAAAAAAAAAAGAATAAAGAGCTAATAAAGGTTCAGTGGCTCTGTCCTACCAGATCAGAATAGTAATATGGATTGTATATGAAAATAACAACCCTTGTAGTATAAAGTAACATGATTTACTTTGTATATTTCAACATAGTAGTCACAAGAATTTGCACCAGAAAAACACAAGTAGTAGACGACCTTTGATTTCACAAACTACTCTCATACAGTTCTGTGCAATGGACATTAGATGCTGATATACAGGATAGTCATTGATGAATATTATCTCATCTAATTGCCTGAACTTCCCAAGATCATCTCTCTTCTGCATACGAGGAAAAAATAGTTTTATTTAAATAAAGGTGGAGGAATGACAATTCTGCAATGAGAAATGATTAAACATTCTCAACTCATATGCATATATTCCAGAACAATCAAAATACAACCAAGAAAAGTCAACCATAACTGGTTGCCATGCCCATTAATTATTGTAGTTTGCAATTTGATTTTCTACAGAAGTTAGAGAACATGGCCAAATGCACAGAATGGACTACAAAGAATTTATGCCCCTCCTTCAAATGCAATCAGTAGATCATAATCAAGCTTAAAGAAATTTTTTAACTAGGGACAAAGAAAAATGGAAGACGAAGCTTGCTTTTGATCCAAATTATGCGAACAAGAACCAAATAACACAATTGTATTTACCTTTATTCTAGCTTCCTAAAAAATTAGCAACAAAATGAAAACATGATCGACAGTAGTGGGAGTGTATAGGCTGCCACCTGCATGAAGACAGAATAGATAAAGGGAAAGGGAAACAAACGCAAAAAAGGTCAGGATACCAGTTAGTATTAGAATCATGAATATGAAATAACATTTAATGTTATTTTATTAAATAACCAATTCATATACAATATCAACTATATTGGTTGAGATTTTCCAATATATATATATATATATATATATATATATATACACACACATATATATTGGGTGCGCACATGGGTGTTGAAAGGCAGACTACAGTCGAACCCACCTAGGAAAGATGCTGTAAAAACTCAAAAGTTCCATTTGTGATCTGATGCTAACCAATAACAAAACGAGGAGAAGCACAAGCCTTGGAAAGTTTGAGTGGAGGTGTGTGGATGGGAAAGATATAGAGATGAAGCACATGCAATGCCTCAATGAAAGCATGAAGAACAAACATTAAGTCCAGTCCAATATCTGAAAATTATGATATCTAGAATCTATATTGTATCATGCATGTAATGTACCCAGTAAGCAATATTAGAGAGGTAAGGTTGTGCATTTTTGAGTAAAGAACTGTATATATATGTATGTACCCTGAGAAACATAATCGCCAAGAAACCAAGACGTATATGATTGCTTGAACCAGTGAAGTTCTTGGAGCACTGCTCCCTCATTATCATGATTAAGGGATAGTTTGTTGTGTTCCCTAAAAGGAGATGAAATTTGATAAGTGCTTATGAAGTGGTACTATAACTAGCAAATGATGAACACACACACACACATCAACCTGATTTTAGATGTCGAAGCAATAACAAGCATACATTAATTCCAGCAGCAGCATCTGAGTAAATTTGTAATACAAATATAATTAAGGCAAAACCCTTTGAGATCAATTCAGCTCACTGTGATATTATTAAACAAAAAATGAAATTCACATAAGAAGAAATCAATGCATTCAATTACTTGTGAGTGGTTTGCAACAAAAGTTTAGCACTAATATTAAGTAATTACCTCCTGCACTAGGCGAAGGCGCATGTGCAATAAGAAGATGAGACTTATTGCCGCCGCCTTCCCACCATTCCTTTTCCATTTCCTCCTTCACCATCCAAAATCAAATTGCGGCGGAGGGAAATGCTTTCCTTGGTTGGCACCAGGGACCAAGAGCAGCAGAAGGAAGGAAAACAAACTTCTCCTTGTTACCTGGTCTACGTGTACATCTGTATATACAAATACGACTAGTCTTACATGAAAATCAGGATTAATTTTTCTCTTGTTTCATGACGGGACGTGGCTTAATGAGCTTAAGATTATACAAAAAAAGGGAATTTCAGGCCAGTCATCAGGTTTGAACTTGATATCTTTAAGAAATCCAAATCTTTAATGACCCTATCTAATAATGTTCAGGTCAATCATCCTTAGTGAGTTTGATTAGAGGTAATGTCACAGATGAGGCCCTATCTGATAATTTTTTCCAATTTTTTTTTGTTTGTTGTAAATTTGCAAGTCTGTTATCTCCATTCCTATCAATTGGAAGAAACCAGTTCGAAAGGGTTATCTAACGAGATAATGTTTATTTTTTTCACATGGAAGTAAAAGGGACGCCAAGAATCAACACTAAGTGCTTAAGCATAAATGATAAACCATTGCACTGTTGTACAAGGATGATGTCATCACACGCCAAGACACTAGTCAGGACTGCGTGAGTTTTGTCGCAACCAAAAACTAAATAAACCAAAATCTAATATCTTCTCTCCTTTCAATCTTTTAATAAAAGACTACTGTTTAGCTTTTCCTGCAAGCCCTGCTAAACATTTCTCTTATGTTTCTTGATTCTGTCTCCACCTTAGCCTTTTTAGCTTGTTTTCCACTTCTCTTTGTTTTAACTTCACTCCTACCCTTTTCCTGCCAGATAAAAAAAAACATAACAATCAGTCTAACAGTCAGCGGGAACCCTAGATGTGAAGTCTGACATTCCCCAATGTCTCTTTTTATACAACCCATTATCCTGCCAATCTAAGCTGTGTCAACGCTTTTTTCCAACACAGACAGCTCATCCTCATCAAAAATTCATGAAATTCTACTCTCATCATGCCCTCATTGATGTGTTTTTTTTAACCAAGAACTTTCATTCTCAAATAGAATAAATAATTTACACATATGTTCCCTTTGGGCTTACTATGACTAAAAGTAAATGGGTATGTGATCATGGAAAATGTACAAGGTGGCCTAGGCAAATTCCACATTCAACTTCTAACATATCAAAAATGTTTTCAAGTAAAGTAATAAATTAAGGGAATTATACAAGTCGGAATGTGAATGACAGCCTGCAGCAATCCCAGATATGCAAAAAAAATATGTTCAACCAGTTAGCTATTTTGCGCAAGAGAAGGATGTGATGCGCTGTAATCTGTACCTGTAATAATTTGGAAGAAACTGGATTATGTTTGGTATTGGTCAGAAAATTTTCAGCTTCCGGTACTTTACTAGTTACCTCGAGTAAATTTAATTTGCAATTAAATCCCCTAAACTAACCCGGTCAGGCAGATAAAGGAAACCATTTCACACTAGGATTTCATCCTGCTTTCTATGCTAAGCTCGCTTATTGAACAAAGACAAAATATCATATCTCTGTAAGAGTTTAAATCTGAATAAATACTTCAAATGATCTAACATAAGCATTAACAACGGCTCATCCTTCACGTACTCCTCTAATATTGAAACCGCTTCAGCAACTACACCAGTAAAAAGAGATAAGTTAATGACAAGAAAAGATTTCTCTAGATCTTATACATGTTTTTTTATGTCTTTTTTTTCCTCTTGGATTATGCAAGAACAAACCATTCGACACATCACTCCATAATAGTTTCTTGAGCCATCCCAAAACCTTTTTCTGCAATTGTACATTCTTGCCTAATGTAATTATGCTAAATCTATCAGTTATATATTATTTCCTAATTTTATTTCTTTTTGATTGTGTAAATAAGTGATGCTTCATTGATTGCATGTTAGCTTAAAGTTTTGGTTCTTAAAATTCAACTATTTTTTATAAGCTTGTTATGATCTCCTTATCCAGTGAAAATATGAGTGGAAAGATACATTTTTTGGTTTAACATTGCTTCTTGGGAGGATTAGTTTCATATTTAAAATCTCATAGCCCCCTCTTGTTTTTTTTATTATTATTACTATTACAAAATCTATAGCCATCCCTATTTCAAGCCAATCACGCTTGACCTGACACCAGCAGTTATGATGTCTTGAAATTGGTGTCAAGTTTGCAAATTTCACAACTCCATGCTAGACTGAACAGAAAATTGCACCAAAAACCACCTCCAAATCCATGAGTAGACCTATGTATATGATTCATATTTATGTCTGTGTGTATTCACTAATGTCGAGGAAGGAGAATTCAAATAATGAAAGGTCATATATCATTTCTAGTAGAGGACATACATTTATAATTCTCGTCTTGAGCAGCATAGTTCTTATCCAATGAGCATAGAGCCTTTTTTTTATTGGAACACCTGCAGGTACAGATCTTGTACTCAGGCATGCATACATCCTTAGTGGAACAAAATCTAGTCAGGCATATAGCCTAATAAAACATTCTCTATCAACTGATCAAAAGATCAATCTAAAATCCTGATTGGATACCACAAGAAAAAGAAAGAATAAACAGTTAATAAAGGTTTAATGGTTATGTCCTACCACATCAGAATAGTAATATGGCTTCTATATGAAAATAACAAACCTTGCACTATAAAGTAACATGATTTACTTTATATATTTCAGCACGTTAGTCACTGGAATTTGCACCAGAAAAACACAGGTAGTAGAAGACCTTTGATTTCACAAACTACTCGCATACAGTTCTCTGCAATGGACATTAGATGCTGATACACAGGATAATCATTGATGAATATTATCTCATCTAATTGCCTGAACTTCCCAAGATCATCTCGCTTCTAAATACAAGGAAAAAATAGTTTTATTAAAATAAAGGTGGAGGAATGAATTTGATGCCATGAGAAATGATTAAACATTCTCAACTCTTATATATATATTCCAAAACAATCAGAATAAAATTAAGAAAAGCCAACCAGAACTGGTTGCCATGCCCATCAATTACTGTAGTTTGCAAGTTAATTTACTTCAAAAGTTAGAAAACATGGCCACATGCACAGAATAGACTAAAAGGTTTCCTACAGTTGAGTAAATCTATACCCCTCCTTCAAATGCAATAAGTAGATCATAATCAAGCTGAAATAAATTTTTTAACTAGGGACCATGAAAAAATGGAAGACACAGCTTGCTTCTGATCCAAATTATGTGAACAAGAACCAGATAACACAATTGTATTTACCTTCATTCTAGCTTCCTAAAAAATTGGCAACAAAATGAAAACATGATCGACAACAGTGGCAGTGTATAGGCTGCCACCTGCATGAAGAAAGAACAGATGAAGAGAAAGGGAAACAAACACAAAGTAGGTCAGGATAGCAGTTAGTATTAGAATCATGAATATGAAATAACATTTAATGTTATTTTATTAAATAACCAATTCATATACAATATCAACTATAGTGGTTGAGATTTTCCAATATATATATATATATATATATTGGGTGCGCACATAGGTGTTGAAAGCCAGACTACAGTCGAACCCATCTAGGAAAGATTCTGTAAAAACTCGAAAGTTCCATTTGTGATCTGATGCTAACCAATAACAAAACGAGGAGAAGCACAAGCCTTGGAAAGTTTGAGTGGAGGTGTGTGGATGGGAAAGATATAGAGATGAAGCACATGCAATGCCTCAATGAAAGCATGAAGAACAAACATTAAGTCCAGTCCAATATCTGAAAATTATGATATCTAGAATCTATATTGTATCATGCATGTAATGTACCCAGTAAGCAATATTAGAGAGGTAAGGTTGTGCATTTTTGAGTAAAGAACTGTATATATATGTATGTACCCTGAGAAACATAATCGCCAAGAAACCAAGACGTATATGATTGCTTGAACCAGTGAAGTTCTTGGAGCACTGCTCCCTCATTATCATGATTAAGGGATAGTTTGTTGTGTTCCCTAAAAGGAGATGAAATTTGATAAGTGCTTATGAAGTGGTACTATAACTAGCAAATGATGAACACACACACACACATCAACCTGATTTTAGATGTCGAAGCAATAACAAGCATACATTAATTCCAGCAGCAGCATCTGAGTAAATTTGTAATACAAATATAATTAAGGCAAAACCCTTTGAGATCAATTCAGCTCACTGTGATATTATTAAACAAAAAATGAAATTCACATAAGAAGAAATCAATGCATTCAATTACTTGTGAGTGGTTTGCAACAAAAGTTTAGCACTAATATTAAGTAATTACCTCCTGCACTAGGCGAAGGCGCATGTGCAATAAGAAGATGAGACTTATTGCCGCCGCCTTCCCACCATTCCTTTTCCATTTCCTCCTTCACCATCCAAAATCAAATTGCGGCGGAGGGAAATGCTTTCCTTGGTTGGCACCAGGGACCAAGAGCAGCAGAAGGAAGGAAAACAAACTTCTCCTTGTTACCTGGTCTACGTGTACATCTGTATATACAAATACGACTAGTCTTACATGAAAATCAGGATTAATTTTTCTCTTGTTTCATGACGGGACGTGGCTTAATGAGCTTAAGATTATACAAAAAAAGGGAATTTCAGGCCAGTCATCAGGTTTGAACTTGATATCTTTAAGAAATCCAAATCTTTAATGACCCTATCTAATAATGTTCAGGTCAATCATCCTTAGTGAGTTTGATTAGAGGTAATGTCACAGATGAGGCCCTATCTGATAATTTTTTCCAATTTTTTTTTGTTTGTTGTAAATTTGCAAGTCTGTTATCTCCATTCCTATCAATTGGAAGAAACCAGTTCGAAAGGGTTATCTAACGAGATAATGTTTATTTTTTTCACATGGAAGTAAAAGGGACGCCAAGAATCAACACTAAGTGCTTAAGCATAAATGATAAACCATTGCACTGTTGTACAAGGATGATGTCATCACACGCCAAGACACTAGTCAGGACTGCGTGAGTTTTGTCGCAACCAAAAACTAAATAAACCAAAATCTAATATCTTCTCTCCTTTCAATCTTTTAATAAAAGACTACTGTTTAGCTTTTCCTGCAAGCCCTGCTAAACATTTCTCTTATGTTTCTTGATTCTGTCTCCACCTTAGCCTTTTTAGCTTGTTTTCCACTTCTCTTTGTTTTAACTTCACTCCTACCCTTTTCCTGCCAGATAAAAAAAAACATAACAATCAGTCTAACAGTCAGCGGGAACCCTAGATGTGAAGTCTGACATTCCCCAATGTCTCTTTTTATACAACCCATTATCCTGCCAATCTAAGCTGTGTCAACGCTTTTTTCCAACACAGACAGCTCATCCTCATCAAAAATTCATGAAATTCTACTCTCATCATGCCCTCATTGATGTGTTTTTTTTAACCAAGAACTTTCATTCTCAAATAGAATAAATAATTTACACATATGTTCCCTTTGGGCTTACTATGACTAAAAGTAAATGGGTATGTGATCATGGAAAATGTACAAGGTGGCCTAGGCAAATTCCACATTCAACTTCTAACATATCAAAAATGTTTTCAAGTAAAGTAATAAATTAAGGGAATTATACAAGTCGGAATGTGAATGACAGCCTGCAGCAATCCCAGATATGCAAAAAAAATATGTTCAACCAGTTAGCTATTTTGCGCAAGAGAAGGATGTGATGCGCTGTAATCTGTACCTGTAATAATTTGGAAGAAACTGGATTATGTTTGGTATTGGTCAGAAAATTTTCAGCTTCCGGTACTTTACTAGTTACCTCGAGTAAATTTAATTTGCAATTAAATCCCCTAAACTAACCCGGTCAGGCAGATAAAGGAAACCATTTCACACTAGGATTTCATCCTGCTTTCTATGCTAAGCTCGCTTATTGAACAAAGACAAAATATCATATCTCTGTAAGAGTTTAAATCTGAATAAATACTTCAAATGATCTAACATAAGCATTAACAACGGCTCATCCTTCACGTACTCCTCTAATATTGAAACCGCTTCAGCAACTACACCAGTAAAAAGAGATAAGTTAATGACAAGAAAAGATTTCTCTAGATCTTATACATGTTTTTTTATGTCTTTTTTTTCCTCTTGGATTATGCAAGAACAAACCATTCGACACATCACTCCATAATAGTTTCTTGAGCCATCCCAAAACCTTTTTCTGCAATTGTACATTCTTGCCTAATGTAATTATGCTAAATCTATCAGTTATATATTATTTCCTAATTTTATTTCTTTTTGATTGTGTAAATAAGTGATGCTTCATTGATTGCATGTTAGCTTAAAGTTTTGGTTCTTAAAATTCAACTATTTTTTATAAGCTTGTTATGATCTCCTTATCCAGTGAAAATATGAGTGGAAAGATACATTTTTTGGTTTAACATTGCTTCTTGGGAGGATTAGTTTCATATTTAAAATCTCATAGCCCCCTCTTGTTTTTTTTATTATTATTACTATTACAAAATCTATAGCCATCCCTATTTCAAGCCAATCACGCTTGACCTGACACCAGCAGTTATGATGTCTTGAAATTGGTGTCAAGTTTGCAAATTTCACAACTCCATGCTAGACTGAACAGAAAATTGCACCAAAAACCACCTCCAAATCCATGAGTAGACCTATGTATATGATTCATATTTATGTCTGTGTGTATTCACTAATGTCGAGGAAGGAGAATTCAAATAATGAAAGGTCATATATCATTTCTAGTAGAGGACATACATTTATAATTCTCGTCTTGAGCAGCATAGTTCTTATCCAATGAGCATAGAGCCTTTTTTTATTGGAACACCTGCAGGTACAAATCTTGTACATTAGAGAGTAAAAAAAACTCAATCTCAGGTGAAAGAAAATTATTTATGACCATCTATATGCATTTCGCTTAAATTGATAGGAATCAACTCTAGGAACACAAAATTAATTTCCAAAAACATTATTTGAGAGGAAAGTAACTGGCAGTCAGATAATCACAAGAGATATATTCAAGTTAAATGGTGTAGCTGATTAGTCCAATTGTGCCATAAGTAGGCATGGCTAGTCAAACATATAGAGATGAAAGATAATTCTTGACATGCCTAAAGCACTGTAGTAAGATTAAGTCTAAACAGATAAAGACAGACCTTGCAGTACAACCAAGCTAAAACCTTTTAATCATCCAGCCAAAAAAACTTGGAAGATTCAATTTCTGAATAAGAAAGGAAAATGTTATCAAACAAAAGCAATTTAATATCCTCGATAATATTTTGACAGAAGTTGCAGTATTAAATTTTTTTCCCATTCAAAATTTAGTCATCTCATGCTTACCATAAGAATAGAATATCATTCTCGATAGATGTCATACATCGTCCAAGAAAGACATTGTCAGAATTAGAACCTATCAGTTCAAGGATGATGAGACCTTATTACTCAGGCATGCATACATCCTCAGTGGAAAAAAATCTAGTCATGCATATAGCCTAAGAAAACATTCTGTATCAACTGATCAAAAGATCAATCTGAAATCCTGATTGGATTTCACAAGAAAAAAAAAAGAATAAAGAGCTAATAAAGGTTCAGTGGCTCTGTCCTACCAGATCAGAATAGTAATATGGATTGTATATGAAAATAACAACCCTTGTAGTATAAAGTAACATGATTTACTTTGTATATTTCAACATAGTAGTCACAAGAATTTGCACCAGAAAAACACAAGTAGTAGACGACCTTTGATTTCACAAACTACTCTCATACAGTTCTGTGCAATGGACATTAGATGCTGATATACAGGATAGTCATTGATGAATATTATCTCATCTAATTGCCTGAACTTCCCAAGATCATCTCTCTTCTGCATACGAGGAAAAAATAGTTTTATTTAAATAAAGGTGGAGGAATGACAATTCTGCAATGAGAAATGATTAAACATTCTCAACTCATATGCATATATTCCAGAACAATCAAAATACAACCAAGAAAAGTCAACCATAACTGGTTGCCATGCCCATTAATTATTGTAGTTTGCAATTTGATTTTCTACAGAAGTTAGAGAACATGGCCAAATGCACAGAATGGACTACAAAGAATTTATGCCCCTCCTTCAAATGCAATCAGTAGATCATAATCAAGCTTAAAGAAATTTTTTAACTAGGGACAAAGAAAAATGGAAGACGAAGCTTGCTTTTGATCCAAATTATGCGAACAAGAACCAAATAACACAATTGTATTTACCTTTATTCTAGCTTCCTAAAAAATTAGCAACAAAATGAAAACATGATCGACAGTAGTGGGAGTGTATAGGCTGCCACCTGCATGAAGACAGAATAGATAAAGGGAAAGGGAAACAAACGCAAAAAAGGTCAGGATACCAGTTAGTATTAGAATCATGAATATGAAATAACATTTAATGTTATTTTATTAAATAACCAATTCATATACAATATCAACTATATTGGTTGAGATTTTCCAATATATATATATATATATATATATATATATATACACACACATATATATTGGGTGCGCACATGGGT
>Ga0307518_10003689_pt1 | contig 11023 bp, 8 predicted proteins | sample 25_EM_MG_FD_203889 | JGI IMG/M metagenome (GOLD analysis project Ga0307518, IMG submission 203889) | Populus trichocarpa ectomycorrhiza microbial communities from riparian zone in the Pacific Northwest, United States - 25_EM | ecosystem: Host-associated > Plants > Roots > Unclassified | place... | reverse complement strand
GTCATGTATTTATTAGCCCAGTCTATAAATAAGTTAATCTACAAAACAAATTATCCATAGCCACACTGAATTTTTTTTGCAATTCACTTAGTTCTACGAAAGAAGTTCTGCAAGAGTGGATGCGAGAAAGAAATGCGTGGTGACATGCTCTCTGAATATCTCAAGCTCAGGGTTTATTCAGCTATAGCTGTTTGGTCCACAAAGATGTTCGGTCATCACATAACAATGGTAAGACAGAAGCAAATTGTGGATTAGAAAAGGAAATGGATTATAACCTCGTCTCTAGTGTTATTTCAATCACTAGAAGTTAGTGACCTTGAGATATCACTTGCCCTATGATTTACAAATCATTTGCATTACTCCTCCTCTGAGGCAACTGCATGCATGCTATGTCTTCTCTAGGGAGACTGTACACTCCTGCATTACCAGACTCGTTGGCTATTTGCGGATTTTCAGATGTTAATGCTACAAGATGTGTAGCCTCCGTGTTTCTACGTAACACCAAGTATGCAACCCCAGCCAAATACACTGCCATGCCCAAAAATCCAAATATTCCAAGAAAGATGGCAGCTACAAGCTTTAGATGGCCATGAAGAAGAATCTTGATGAAGCTAGATGCAAGGTAGTATATATTTATTGCCATGATAAGAAAACCAATGACCCAAGTAATAGATGAAATCTGCAGAGGAGGATTATATTAATTGATGATTAAAAATAAAATAAAATGGTATATATGCAGAATGAACACAACATATTTCAAGCATGGCATGCGAAGACAACTGTTTTATTGGATATTATAAATATTTCTTTGATGATCTTATTGAGATATTTTCATGAGTAAACCGTGCTGAAGATAGTCATGGCATTCTGAACCTAAATTGAAATCTTCAAATTTAATGCTGAACAAAACTTAAAACAAACAGTGTAAGCACTGATCAAGTAAAGGTAATACCGTAGTTGAGTTGGCATATATCCCCATCTTGGTTTTGCTACTTGTGAACTTGAGAAGTGGAACGAGAGCAAAAGGGAGCTCAAAAGATAGAATCATCTGCAATACAACATGAAAAGTGAGCTAGAAATGCAAAGAGATAACAGGAGTTTTTACCCTGATTCTATTGGACTGTAAAACAACAGAATGAGATTGCAAAAAGATTGCTTTTTTTTTTAACTAAAAACTGGACTTAATGTTCACACAAGAAAGCATGATTTCCAGAGAACTGCCTCTGGTGGAAACAATGGGAAGTGATGTAATACAGTTTGTTAACAGCAAAGTCATTGCTTCATGTTTCTACTGAGCATCCCAGAAACCATAGCTTTAATGACGTTAAGTTTCTTATTATCACAGCTAAAAGTCTAGCTTTGGATGGCTGGAAATACTTATCAGAAAAAAGCAAGAACAAAGAAAAAAGAATCCATTTCTACTATATAAAAAATGGTATGGAACAAGGTGCATTATAACTAATGGCTCTCTCACACAAGATCGCATTAGATGGTAGAAATGAATCAAAAAAAGGGAGCCATCAAAATAAAAGACATCCTAAATGTCAACCATGTTAAGATTTTATTTCTAGATAAGAAAATAATTCACTGACATGATTGTGCATGAAATTATTATCTGGGACTTGCAAAGCAGCACCTTCTCCCATTTAGGACAATGAGCAGGGAAATATATTTAAACCACAACAAAAGCAGTATTTTTTATTGCGCATCATCATCATAGAATATCATTACTTCCCAAAGAAAAAGGCAACATTCCAAAATATCACTGACTCGACAAGAGAAATTAAACATTGAAACTGCCACAAGTTTAAATTTAATGTTACTTTCTGCAATCGCTCTAGCGGTGTTTATATTCTGTCCACTGCACAGATATAGATCTGAGAAATAAATGAATGTCTTGTTCTGAAAGCATAGTATTTGTGTCAAACAGATCATACCGATGCAATAATAATCAGCTTTCCAGCTCCGGAAGAGCCCCCAATGATTGCAACAATTAAACTAGGGACTATGGCTAAGCTTCGAGTTAAGAAGTTCCTTAACCATGGTGTCAATCGTAAATCAAGAAATCCCTGCAGTAAGAAATGAAAGGAATAATGAGTGACAAAACAGCCCCAGGAAGCAAAAGAAACAATAATGACAATTTGAATTGCAGAACATCTAAAACTCTGCAACAAAATTTAAGAATGCTACCACAAAGTCTATTTCTTAAGTTCAAAGCGACTGCTTTCTAGTCAGAAACTCATGTGCTGACATTGAGAAATAAGAATCTCTTAGAGTGACTCTCAAATACCTGCATGACATACTGCCCTGCATAAGTTCCTGTTATTGTAGAGCTCTGACCTGATGCCAGCAATGCAATTGCAAAAAGTTTCGAACTCCAACTACCTAATACATTCTGCAAGCAAGAAACCACAATGGCACTATCATGAAAAAAAATATCTGGATCAATAGAGCATTGAGGAAATTAAAAAATCACAATATGTTATAATAGTAGAAAACCATGTCAGAATTGACAGGACAATCAGATTATTGAAAATGTTGCTGAGTTGCATACTTCAAGAAGAAAGGAAGCTTTGTTCAAGTCCAAGTCCTTGCAGTTTTCTTGATCTTGAGCATTTATATTTGGTGAGTTGCAAACTGCACCACTCACGGAAATGATAGATACATTGATGAGAAAGGCCAAAACGAGAGCAAAGCCACTTTCTATCATGTAAAATCTGCAAGCATCCTGTGAACAAGAATGGCATTCATTGCTGCCTGTTAATAAATAGACAGTGTAGATCCATATTTCAAGAAGTCATTCTGGATGTCAAAATTTTTAACATTTTGCCAGTGATTTTAAAATTTATCATTCTGAAAGTGCACCCAAAATTTTAAGCTTAAAAGAAACTGGCCAGAACAGAAATTAAATCAGGTCTATACAATTAACTAATTAGTTTGCTTGAAGATTCTTCCCAAAGAGGCTATTTTCTACATATGCCAGAGAGCATGCTTGAGACAACAGGTAGGAAGGTAACAAATAACACTAAAATGGCTAAAAGCTCACTGACCAGAAGGCTAAACACTGAAATTTATTTTGTGATTATGTTAGTTAATCCTGCAGTTTACAAAGACCAAAAAAACAGTAGGGAAATCCACTAGCAGACAAGAGCACGAATGTAGCACATGTATATAATCTTTCTAAAGAGGCTTCAGAACTGCCATCTCTCAATGAATCAACCCTTTTAATATCAAAGCACTTTTGAACACTTGAACTACACATTAACATGCACATACATGAAAACAAACTTAAGGTTTTTCTCAAGTACATGCACAAGCAAGCTCAAAGTAGTCTACTCATCATATTTACCTTGATGCCATGCATAGATCGTGGGATTTTCCTTGAAAGCACCAATGCTGAATGGAGAAAGAGATTGTGCCTGCAAGGATGTCATAAAAGCCTGGAAAATTTAAGAGGGGTTTTACAAATGCAAGAAAACATGAATAGATTGCACATAAAACACATACGGCATGACCATAGCACCGAGAAGTGAAATTGCCAGACCAGCAGCACCATTTCCCTTTAATTGGGGAACAAAGAGCCCTTTCAGAACTTCCTTCGCATCAGGCTTTGCGTAGCCAAGCTCTGCAAAAAAGCATCCAGCTATGGTACACACAAGAAAAGCAATAAAGAGTTCAAGCTTCCGAACCTGTACAAGGAAAACAAGATGGACTAACATGGTTTAATTCAACATAATAGAAATGTAGTAGCAAGAGCAAATTCTTCTTCTGGATAAGTGAAACGTCAAGACAGTGTTGAAAACATATAGCAATTGGGAAGAAATCAAAGTACCCCATATTGCTGTAGTGCTAAAAGGACAAGAGTGCTGAGTCCAGTCAGAAGAACACCAATCCATACCGGAATTTTGAAGAGCATGTTCAACGCAAAGGCTGTCCCAATCACTGGAAGGAGATGGAAGCATTTTTTGGTACCAAACATCGATTATTAACATGAAAGAAACAGGCTGCTCTCTTTTAATACACCAGCATTTTGGCCATAATTTTCCTCTAAGAAATAAAATCAGTTGAAAACAAGAGTGGGGTGCTGTAAGCATATTAAGTACATGCATGTGCACCATATGTTTGATGCTTGGAGCAATGACTTCATTATACCATGTAATGACATGTAATGCTCAAAAGCAAACCAGAGATACCCTCACCTTCAGGAATGTCACATGCAACTATGGCAATTTCAGCAAGGACCCACAAGATGAAGTTTGGTATTCTAGGATATTCATTCCTACAGTGTTCTGCTAAATGTTTTCCTGCAACGAGAAAGATAATTTTGGAAAAAAAAATCAGTATTAATACGGAAACAGTGGAGAAGATGTAGAACAAATTAGCAAGTTTAGATTTCACATACCAGTGACAACGCCCAAATTTGCTGCAAGAGATTGGATAATAAGAGCAGCACATGAAGCTACTAATATGATCCAAAGTAACTGCAAGTTTTTTAAAAGGAAGTCCCTCAGGAAAAGCAACGGTACACAAAACAAATTTAAAAAAAAAAAAAAACTAACAAATCCACATGCTAGAAACTTTCTGCAGGCTCTAGATTTTCACTTTAAAAAAGGTGTCCATCAAAAGACCTGAGACCCTTGACGCACTATGCCACATGATATAGCCATCATTCTGGTGCTTTTTTTTTTCAGGGGAGGAATCCAGAGGAAAATGTGTCATAAATATTAGCTACTGTGTTGCATAAAATTCATTGAAGTGCAAAATTCCAATTTACCCTCTAACACGACTTTCTATGGTATTCCACCACATGATGCTCCAAATCTCTTCTTTGATAACATTACATTTTGACAAATTTCAAAGGCTGAAATCAAGAGGGAAAACAAACTGAATTAAGATAAAAGGCAGACCTCATACTTGTATTGCGCTCCTGACTGCAGGTCAGTTTCAACTGCAAGTTAAAACAAAATATTCAGCACTTGTCATTATTTCTAACCATGTTACAAGCAGCATCACAAAGAAATGCTTTTGATCTTACAATTTCCAGGGTCAATGTATGCAATTGAAACAAGGAACCCTGGACCCATGTATGCAAATAGGTTTTTCCAGCTTTTCCTCTGCATAAACAAAGTACACATTGACATTCAATCAAGCATTTCACATTTAAAGCAATTCGATAAAGACAAGCAATGAAGCCATAGCCATATTATCAATCACAAGTTTCATGCTAGAAACATCCAGAATGCCTGATAGGAACATCTTAAGGCTGAGAACCATTGGCACCCAAGATTCTGATGAATAATAAAATTATACATGAAACATTTATGCCTCGATAAATGAGTATATTCAATTTTTTCGTATCATATACAGAGACATAGTATTGATCTTTTCGTTAATAAAGGAGCTTATGTTGAAGTCAATTTTGGAAATATTATCATAGTTTGCAAGCTGCAATATGCTTTACATTCCTCATTGCACTAAATCATGCTACTTTTCCACAACATGAAAGAATAGCAAACAAACTATCTGCTGGCACAACCTACCTATGTGACTGTTAAAAGAAGAGATTCCCATGCTTTAACCTAATATCATTCTCCTTTCTGGCCATCACGTGCATGCCAAAATTCTCCAATATATCAGCCCATAGATTTCTCAAAAGTTTGTCATGTCATTTGAATATCCTCCACTACTAATTAAACATTCAAACATTTATTTGACAGGCAGATGCCAACACTAATCGCTAAGAATTTCCATAACTACAAGTCATGACGTTGTTTGAGGACGTGAGCTATATAAAGGAGAACAAGACAAAAAAGACCTTTCCAATACACACTGCTGGAGTCACTGCCTTTCTCAGGATAATCTAAAGGTTGAGAAACACATAAAAGTTCCAGTGTTGTTCATACCCACAAGCCTTTTGGAAGACATGGGAAGCTCCAAGTCCTTGTCAAATGTCAACTACATAATTTGAATGCTTATGTCACCCTAACTGTCATTAGGATATCGAAGAAACGACAGAAAAGCATGACTGAATAAATAAAAAAAAATTCTCTTGCACTTTCAGGTACAAAATAAACCTCACCATATTCTTACAGGTAAGTTCAAAATAATAATACAGCCTTGGAATTAATAACTAGACTAACATCAGCAATGATATAATTGAGTGGAACAGAACTATTCAATTTTTTAATCTTATCCGTCTCATTTCTATAAAGTCAAAGATGGAAATAGAAAAGTAATTGAAACTCTGCCAATCAAATTGAAAGAGACAGAAAAAAAATAAAACAACTACAATGATGATATCAGTCAGTTGAAAACTATGATATTTAGATACCATGTTTCAGCTATGCAAGTTGTTCCCTACCTTAATAGAGAAACAAAAGAAGAGAAAACAAATTTGAATTGAATTAAGTAATTACACCATGACACTAAGCTGTAATTATCACTTAAATTTGCTTCCTAAAACACCATTTGACTCTTTGTTTCTATAAAACAAGCTTACATCATCTTTACTAACCTCAAAAGTCATTCAATTATCTCAATTCCTTACCACAAACACCATCTTTTCACGCACTCATGATGAGAGCTTAATTCAAACAAATGGAAGACACCAAATGCAACACACAAGCAAATATTATACATAAATTCAAACGCAAAATTTTTCAACATATGCAAGTTCATATATTGGTGGCTCCCCGAGATGGGTCCCACAGGAATGCCAGACATGAAAGACATGAACCTCGTACTGGTCTGAAACACATAGAAACACACAAACCCACATGCATACATACAAAGTTTTTTTTTGTTTCTAAGTCGGGATATTTTCGGGCCAGATTCCTTTGGCACACATATATACATGTACACACGTGTGTATTCATATTTTCTTTGGCATCACTTTCTGTCTATAAAAATCTCTCATTAAATTATAATAGAGATAGAATAAAAATGGAGTAAGTGCAAACATGGCAACTCTAATGAGAATCAATAGGAGTATTGATTGTTTAAAAGAAAACTTACATCAGGCACGATAATTTGTTCAGGATCTGAATTCTCAATCAATGGTGCATTAGAGAAACTCCTATTTCCAGTGCTGGCAATGAACTGTGGCTGCACAGAAGACGAACCCGCCATGGCTAACTCCCACTGTAAACTGTGTTTTCATTGAAACAGGCAAAATTTGGAAGAAAGAAGGAAACTTTGAGAGAAGCAAGTAGATATTACAGCAATTCAATCACAACAACGCAATATGGATTCAGATTTAATGATTAGGAAACCAAGATTAACGTAGATCAAACAAACCCATCAGAGGAAAACAGAAAAAGAGAGGATCTTTTGGTGATAAAAAGAACATAAACTAACCTCAGTAGCACAAGATGCAAATGAAGAGACAGAGTTCACCCGTTTCAGCCTGTGCTTTATAAACTGCTTCAGCACAATTTGTAGGATTTGTAAGACTCTCGCTCGCAGATACACACTCAATAAAAGTTCACTCCTCTCTTTATAGTGACATTTCCCTGGCTCTCAGTCTTCTGTTTGGAGCTTGAAAAATGAACAGACGCCCCCTTGTATTTTTTTATTTTTTTTTGGCATGTGTGTTCCACCTAAGGATTTGCGCGTAGGGAAAGGTTTTTTTATTATTTTATTATACAACAAAATTTTCGTGCTTGATTTCTTCCAGCTCCATGGATGGTCATGAGATTGCTCACCGCGTGCTGGATTGGATGGACAATTTCTACGGTTAATTTCATAATTATAGTGTATTTAAGTTATAAATTATTATATATTTTTATATATTATCTTATAATAATTTATTTTTATATTCAGTAAATTAATTAATTATATCATAATTATGCTAGTTATTAATGTTATTGTAGAATTACAACTTAAATATACATTGTCACTTTCAAAATAAGTTAGGAATAATTAGGATTAATTTTATTAATAAATATTTTTAGCTTTGAGAAGAAAAGGAACATTATTTAAGTTATAAATATTTGTTTAAGTAATTACTAACTATTAAGTATTTATATTTATTGTATTATAAATATTATTTTTATAAATTTTAAGGCACTGTAATCATAACATTGATGAAGTCATAAAAAAACTTCACACAGAAATTAGACTTTCTATTGTTTAGTGCGAAACTGGGCCAAGACATGTAAATTGATCCGAGTTTGTGCCTAAGAGTTCCTGAAAAAATAAGTTCATCATGAAATGAAAAACTCTTCGATATTTAAGTTAGTACTTGTATGTGGATAAAAGATAATGTATAGGGAAAAAAAAGGGCATTGGTGTGCATATCTAGGTGTGGCTGGCTCTAGTGACTATGAGAAAACTTGTATGTGTTGAGAGTTTACGTGGATGGAGAGTTTGTGACCTCTATTGTGGAGAGTCTGATTTTCATTAGTGTTCATGTGGGTTGGTAGCGCGTGGTAGAAATATAGCTATTGGTAATAGAAACGGTGCTTGTTTATAAAAGTTTTATGCTTGCGAGAAAAAAATATATGTATGCTACACATTAAAATTGTCAGTACTTGAAAAAATAAATGTATAAATATGAGAGAGAAAGACAAACGGGTACAAAAAATCATAAAAAGAAATAAATTTGGACTAGTTGCTAGGCCAAGCCTGATCTGATCACCCTAAGAGGCGACCACATTTAGTTTTTGGTAAATTCTACCCCATCAATTTTCCCTCAAGTGTTGTAAACATGCATGGAAGACTTTAACAAGCTAAAAGGAAGAAAAACTTGTAACGTAAAAGTTTATGTTTGTGGCCATGCTTTCATAAAAATGTTACTATTATGGCTATGCTTTTGAATATTTGTCATTTTCTTGTGAATTCATAAGATATTTTTGTCAACATTTTCTAGAGAATGATATAAAATTCTTTTGGAGACAGGTGGTCGCAGATACCTAGAGACAAATGATTACGGGGACCTGAAGATACATTTAGAGACATTGAGACTTTTCATGGAGATTAACATAATGGAGATATAAAGAAAAACTACTATTTTTTATTCAAAAAATTTAAAAGATAAAGATACAATGCATGGGATAATTGGGATATTATTTGATCTCAGGCAACACGTCAAATACATAAACTTTTTTTCTTAATTCTAGTTGCTTTTCTTTTCTCATAAACTAGTGAAAGTAACCTTTTGCAATTAATCTTTCTAATTTTTTTCAAGGTGTGACATTCTCTGGTGTCATAATTATGGTCATGGTAAAAAAAAAAAAACAAAACTTGTTAGGGTTCCTTATGTTTGCACCACTTTTAATGGAAGAAGCATATTGCACAAACTATTTCCCTTAGATAACAGCTAGTAACTAAGTTTGTGTGGTGGTTAGAAGCGTAGTCATGAGTTCTAGGAATGTCAGGCAATCACGGATATGCCCCTTGCATCTTTTTAGATGCTTTGGTTGAAGATTAATGGCGTTAAAAAGACTTCTCTGGTATGAGTGGAAACATAGATGTCTTGTCTAATCACATAAGCTTCTTTCACCCTAATATAGTTCTTCATCGCTTGTTTGACACTATAAAGATTTATGTTGGGGATAGTGTATAATATTTTCCACATGGAATAGTTGTATACTCCACTAATCAAAGCTTTTGTGATGATGAGTTCAAGAAGTCTTTCCACTTTAAGGATCCATTTGTTGAAATGTTGAAGATAGGCTTTGATACTTTCATCTTCTTGTTGTGTGATAACGAAGAGCTTTGTGGGTGATCTTTTTGGCGTGAATGATTTTGCTAAAGGGAGAGATTAGTTTGGAGTTGAGATAAAAAAAAAAAACATGAAGAATAAAGCCAGACTTTAGGTTATGATACAATGCTCGAGCAGATTCGTGAGGCATTATTGGAATAGCTTTGCACACGGCATTAGTGTCTTGCGTAACAAGCTCTAGGATTTTTCTCATATTTTGTATGTGCTTTCGAGGATCTATGAGTCCTTTATAGTTGTCTATGTTAGCTTTTATAAAAAAACATAATCTTTATAGAGTTGAATGGTATTCTATGATAAAATAGAGATTCTTCCACTGGATTATGTTCAACTACACGTAGAATCATAGATCTCGTCTCAACATAGCTCTTCTTCTAATGTGTGAGTGGGACTTAAATAAAGATCGATGGTGACTGGATCGTTTAGAGTGGCTCGTGTGAGGACAATGTGTATAGCTCCTTTTAAGTGTAGGAGTGCTAGCTCCTTTTAAGTGTAGGAGTGCAAGCGTTACTCGCTTGTATTTTATTATGTCATGTCTCTTTAGAGAACTGGATTCACCGCATTGTATGTATGTGAGCTTATCATTTCGAAGGAGGAGAAATGCGCAAATATAATTGTATTTTTGTGATAGTATTGTTGATCATCTGTATTTGGTTAAAGGGTTATTAGAGTTCCGGAGGAGCTGGAGTTCCTATGATAGAGAGAGAAGGGTTACCCTTCTTTGTACTTAAGTCTTGTCAACTATAAAAAGTATTTTTGTTAAAAGGTGTAAAACGGGAATGAAATGGCTTTTTTATTCAGTTTTCACATATAACACTACTGATGAAATTGTAAAAAAACTTCACATAAAAATTTAGTTTTTCATCGTGTGCTGCGAAACTGAGCTAAAATATGTGAAATGGGCTAAGCCCGTGTCTAAGAGTTCCTAAAAAAAAGTACGTCCCTTATAGGACGAGGGACTCTGAAATACTTTAATTAGAACTTGTATGTGGGGGGAGATAATATATAAAAAAAGAAAAATGAGAGTATATAACTTGCATATCTAGGAGTAGTTGGCTCTATGTGGCTTTAAAAAACTCTGTGTAGGTTGAGAATTTGTGTGGGTAGAGGGTTTGCGGCCTTTTATTATAGAGAGTCCATCTCCAAAGGTGGTACTTGCTTGCTTGTGAGACTATGTGTATTCATACACCTAACTTGGGCTTTTCTTCATAGATGAGAAATTGTGTTGTTGGCCAACCAAGGTGGCTCATCACTAGTGTGATATTGTGTCATATGTTTTGTGTCTGACACGTGATTAGATGA
>Ga0307518_10003688_pt1 | contig 11026 bp, 6 predicted proteins | sample 25_EM_MG_FD_203889 | JGI IMG/M metagenome (GOLD analysis project Ga0307518, IMG submission 203889) | Populus trichocarpa ectomycorrhiza microbial communities from riparian zone in the Pacific Northwest, United States - 25_EM | ecosystem: Host-associated > Plants > Roots > Unclassified | place... | reverse complement strand
TTTTAATTATAATATTATTAATTATAATAATAATAATAATAATAATATTAAGACAAATAATAATATTTTGATATTAATACTACTAATTATAATAAAAATAATAATATTTATAACACAAATGATACTATTTTTAATATTAATACTTTCAATTATAATAAAAATAATAATATTTATAATACAAATAATACTATTTTTAAAATGAATACTTTTAATTATAATAAACATAATAATATTGATAACATAAATAATTATATTTAGAAACTCAAGACTCAAGAACATTAAGTCCTGTCTCTGAGCCAAATGCGCTTGGGTCCTGTGTTAAGACTTAAGAGCTTTGGGTCCCATGGCAGCACCCAAGCATTGGCTCCAGCCCAAGACCCAAGAGACTTGGCTCCTGACGCAGGACTCAACCAAATAAGTCCTGACACAGGACCCAAGCATATTGGGTCCTGATGTCGAACCCAACAGAATTGGGTCCTGACACAAGACTCAAAAACAATTGATTCTACGTCAGAAGCACCTAAGAGAATTATAGTAAAATAATAATATTTTACTACAAATAATAATATTTTTTTCTATTAATACTTTGAATTATAATAAAAATAATAATATTTATAACTCAAATAATTATATTTAGAGACCCAATAATATTTATAACACAAATAATTATATTAAGAATTCCAAGAATATTTATAACACAAATAATAATATTTTTGATATCAATACTTTGAATTTTAAGAAACATAATAATATTTATAACACAAATAATTATATTAAGAAACTCAAGAATATTTATAACACAAATTATAATATTTTTTAAATGAATACTTTGAATTATAAGAAAAATAATTATATTTATAAGAAAAATAATTATTTTTTTAAATGAATACTTTAAATTATATTTTTTAATCTTTAAAACAAAAGATGGTTTTTCTTCAATAGTAATAACAATATTTTTTAAAATTGTTTAATGATATTAATAATAACAATTGTTTTTTTCAAATTTATTAATTATTTTATTAAGAATATTAATTATAATAAAAATAACAATACATATTATTCAAATAATAATATTTTTAATTATAATATTATTCATTATAATAAAAATAATAATATTTATAATACAAATAATAATATTTTTAATTATAATATTATTCATTATAATAAAAATAATAATATTTATAATACAAGTAATAATATTTTTAATATTAATACTATTAATTATAATAAAAATAATAATATTTATAATACAAATAATATTATTTTTAATATTAATACTATTAATTATAATAAAAATAATAATATTTATAATACAAATAATATTATTTTTAATATTAATACTATTCATTATAATAAAAAAATAATAATATTTATAACACAAATAATAATATTTTTAATATTAATACCTTCAATTATAATAAAAATAATAATACTATGATCCAGACCCAGCGACTTGGCTCTTAACGTAGGACCCAAGCGACTTGGCTCTTGACGTAGGACCTAAAAGCATTGGATCTTGACACATGACCTAATGCCAATTGTAACTGTGTCTGGAGCACCTAAGAGAATTATAATAAAAATATTAATACTTTGAATTCTAATAAAAATAATAATATTTATAACACAAATATTTATATTTAGAAACCTAAAAATATTCATAACATAAATAATTATATTTTTTATATGAATATTTAGAGTTATAATAAAAATAATAATATTTATACCACAAATAATGATATTTTTTCTATTAATACTTTGAATTATAATACAAATAATAATATTTATAACACAAATAATTATATTTAGAAACCCAAGAATAATTATAACACAAATAATAATATTTTTTAGATGAATATTTCGAATTATATTAAAAATAATAATATTTATAACACAAATAATTATATTAGGAATTCCAAGAATATTTATAACATAGATAATAATATTTTTTATATTAATACTTTGAATTAGAATAAAAATTATAATATTTATAGCACAAATAATAATATTTTTTATATGAATTCTTTTAATTATAAGAAAAATAATAATATTTACAACACAAATAATTATATTAAGAAACCCAAGAATATTTATAACACAAATTATAATATTTTTGATATGAATGCTTTGAATTAGAAGAAAAATAATAATATTTATAACACAAATAATTATATTAAGAAACCCAAGAATTATTATAACACAAATAATAATAATTTTGATATGAATACTTTGAATTATAAGAAAAATAATAATATTTATAACACAAATAATTATTTCTAACACAAATAATAAGATCAAAGAGAATTGAGTCCTAACAAAGAACCCAAGATCATTGGGTCCTGACATAGGACCCAAGCGAAATGTGTCGTGACGCAGGATGCATGATCCAAGCGAAATGAGTCTTGATGGTGGACCCATGAGCAGTGGGTCCTGACGACAGACCCAACAACATTGGGTCCTGACTCAGGACCCAAGGCTAAAGCTAGCGCCCAGGGTAGCCCCAGTGCTATATGTTTGCAGTCTAGGTCCTGCAGCTCTACTTGGCACGTGGGCGCCTAGGGCTTGCTAGTCCCATCCCAGGTGTTTGCAGCCTGAGGGCTGCAACCTCACCCAAACTGGAGCTGGTCTGCAGTCTCATCATGCCCCACCAAACAGTGCAATTCATAATAAAATTACTCACAGTCTACAGTAACTCCCGCTATAGTGCAAAACAGTACAATCCACTTTGAAATAACTCACAGTCCACAGTAATTCTCGTTACAGTAAAACACTGATTCCTTTTAATTATAGTTAATTTAATTGAAAGTTTTGAAAAGAATGGAATGATTTAGAAAAGTTATAAAGTTGGTGTACTACTAGTGTTATTATCCCTATAAACTTTTACTAATAAGACAAAAGGAAGGTTGAAGTAGAAACTCAATATATATGATGATAAATTTGTTAAAGTATTCAATGAACATAAAAATCTATTTTTTTAGTGGATGGATAACGCATCGTCTTTCAATTTTTTTTTTTAAATAAATGATAGCTTGTATGTTTAAGTATATGACGCGTTGTCATTTGGTTCAAATTCTAATAATCTCTAGATATTAAAATTTTAGGTTTCCAAACCTAAAAATCTCATTTTTCAAGTTAGTTTCACTAGAAAACACCTACACAACATCATAATAACGTATTGATATCAAGATTAGTCTTTTTAGTGATTGGAATGTGATCAACCAAATATTTTATCTCTCCTTTCTCTTTTTTCAATGACTTTCTCTATACCCCAACACTTAGGGACCAAAACACAAACAAAAATAAAATTTAGGACCTAAACAAAAATCCTAAAAGAATAGGAATCAATTATGTAAAAAAATAAAAACTTAGGGAACAAACTGAAATTTTTACACCTCTTTAACATTTAACAGTAAGAAAATGAAATGCTTGTTTTTATAAGGTTTTTGTCATTGTTCTTTCAATTCTTTCCAATGAAATTAAAATTTTTTCCATAAAATTGATGTTTAATTCATCGCTGAAATACTCATAGAGACCTTGCACACATGATACATACCAATAAAAAGAAATCCTAATAATTAAATCAATTTCAACATCAATTGTGAGGTTGAAATTGTAAAAGAATAGTTTTTAAGACATGAAATGAAAAAAATTAAATAAATGAATAGTTTCATCCACAATGTTTTTGTAAAGAAAGGTATAGTAAATTAGGTTCTGATTTAGTGTTTTTTTTTTCTTTTTTGTAAAACCCATCCTATAAGATATTGTACAAATTCAATTTATCCTTTGCAAGTTTAGATTCATCAAGTTTTCTTAGGAAGTTTCACTCATGAATCAACTAACAAATATTTTTTAGTCTCTGAATTTTTCAAATTTAATCTAATAAAATTTTGTAAATTAATTTGATGATCAAATCTTTTATCTTTTATTTTTTCAAAGAGATGACAATGATTTATTGTGGTTTGATTTTTATTGTTTTCTTTATGTTTGATTGAGAACATGGATTATAAGAATTTATTTTTTTAGCCGTTTCTTTTCTTTTGCGTAGAGAAAGAATGGAAGAAATGATATAGGCTGATTGTTTTGGATTTTTTTTGGGTCATTACATGCAACATTAGGGCTTTATATTTTGAACTTCGGTTTTTCATTATTTCTCATGTTTTAAGATTTTTTTTAAGTACTATAAGTTTTATTTAAATTGGGTTTAATATCAGCCTATAATTAGTTCATTAAGGTTAGGTTAAGTTTTACACTATAAATACTTTTTTGTAGAACTTATTATTCAGATTCCAATAATACATTGCCGTATATTGTTTCTTGTGTGTGAGATGATTTTTATACTTTTGATTTTTTATTAAACTATTTTGACTTATCAGAATATAATTATTTTTGTGGCTTCTTTCTTATGCTTCTTATTAGTTATTCTTTATAATTATTGGGTTCAGGTATTGTTCTAATAGTTTGGTTCCTTAGTTTAACTAATAGTTGTTTTGAGTTTTTATCAACCAAATTTAATTTTAGTTTTTTTGGGTTTGTTCTTTCTTATGTATGGGTTTTAGGGTTTTTACTCTTTAGGTTTGTATTAATTGGTATCAGAGTAAGGCTATAAAATCAAGTTATATCCATTCTCTTTAAGTTTCCATATTAATTTTCATTTTTTTTATCAAATCTGATTGATTTTGGCAACAATATATATATAAAAAACTTGAATTGAATTTAAATTACTACAAATTAGTTGAGTATAAAAAAAAATATCAAAGAGATTGCAATTTACAAGTTGTAGAAATTCTGCTATAAATTAAATCATCAAAAGTTTTAATTCAGAAATTAAAAGATATACCTATACAATCTAATATTCTTGAGGAATTAGGTATCTTAGTTTCAAATATTAATTTTAGGGTTATTTGGACACACTTAGGTTAAAGTAAGTTTAGGTTAAAGTAAGTTTGAAATTGTGAAATCATTAACTATTGTGTCAACAAAACTTTTCTTAGTTTACCATCGTTAGTTTTTATTGAAATTAGTATTTTAGTGTTAGTTTGGGTTTGTTATAGTCTTATCACATTATTTTCTTGCTTTTACATTCATTTTTGTGTTTTTGTTCCTATTCACATATGATTCATTTTGTCATCATTTTCATATTTGTATTTCATTATTTATTGATTATTTTTTGTTATTTCTTGATTCTAAGTTCAAAAATATAAGGTTTGGATTTCGAGATTGTTATCTTTATTTGTTTGAGATTAGTTCTTTTAAATGCTAAAAAGGTCAGTACGAGAGATAAAAGGTGAAAAGATGAGCATATTATCGTGGAAAGCCAAATTTGAGTGAAATACAAGTGAACTGCTATCTTACTGATTATAAACACATAAGGTAGTGTGTAAAAATATATTTTCTTACTACTAAAGTGTTTTTTATATTTCAACGATATCTTTCACAAGTGATGCATTATCACTAAAAGAGAGGGAAAATCAAGCTTTTATGTTACGAGTCATGGAACAATAACTTGAAAGGATGAATATAAATTTGATGAGTATCTTGAACAAGCAAATAAAAAAGATGCTAAGTTGCAAAAGGGACGGTCCCTAAGGCTTTTTAATGCTAGGAGGCAAGATAAACTAAGGTTCCAAGTTCCAAAGGTTGATGATGAAAGATATTTTATGAGCTTAGTAAAGAAACACAAGGAAATTACAATGTCATTTACATAAATAAAAAACTAATTGATGACTAGGAATCTTCATATTAGCATAAAAAAGATGCAACATGAGAGAGAGAAGCTACGCGCTAAAAGGATGCAAAATGAGAGAGAGAAGTTATTATATTCATATAGTATTGTTTGAGGCAAAATTTGGCAAAAAAAGCTCTGAATGCTTAAACAAGAGGCTAATAAAGTAGATGCTATTGTTGCTCTAGATCTTAACATTGTTCTTATTTGTGATTCGAGGATGAATTTTTTTGAAAAGAGAGGGAATGATACGATTCATGCCAGGGTTGGATAATCACTTTGGTTTTTGGCTTAATGTTTCATAATGTACAGTTTTATGCTAACATGTATAACGCTCAATTTAATTATTAGATCAGACTGAAATTATACTAGCAGTTTTTAGTGGTATTGTTTTATATTGGCTTAGATTTTTAGATCAATCAAAGTTTAGAAAGCCATCACGATATAGGCTAGAAGTTATTGTATGAGTTTTATTATTTGTTTCCTCATGATTTGTGAACTTTTTATTAAGTAAGGATTGATTTTCTACAAGTACACTATATGCAAACATAATTGAGATTATTTTTTCAAGGGTTTCCAAGTTAGAAATTCTTATCTATTATGGAAAAGTTAAAAATTCTTATCTATTATGGAAATAAAGCTACCAAAGAATCCATGCCCTATAAGGAAACTAAAAGGCAATAACAAACATATCTGGAAGGTTTCCTTATTCTACGTGGAATAAAAGGGGAAACAACAATTTCCTATTATTTTTAGGACATCTAAAAAATGGCTATATATATATTAAGGTTGATTATTTTGGGTGGTTTATTTTAGTTCATTATATGTGATATTAGGATTTTATATTTGAGACTTGGGGTTTTTCATTATTTTTCATGTTTTGGGCTTGTTTTTGTATTTTGGACTTTATTTAAATTCGACGTAATATAGTCTATTAGGGTTAGGTTAAGTTTTACACTATGATTATTCTTTTGTAAGACTCATTAATTATTCATAGTCCAATAATGTTGTTATTGTCATATATCATTGTTTGGCATGAAAGGATTCTTATACTTTTGATTTTTCATTGAATTGTCTTGACTTATTGAAGAATAATTATCTTCGTGACGTCTTCCTTGTGTTTTTTGTTCACAATTCTCAATAATTATTGGATGAGGGTTTCATTTTAATAGTTTTTATGTCTTGGTTTTGGTAATCGTTTTGTCAAGTTTTTATCAACCAAATCTGATTTTAGCTTTTTTAAATTGTGTTTATGTTGTGCATGAGATTCTATGGTTCTACTATACGGGTTCACATCAATTGATATTTCCAGATCATTTCACATCATTTTGCATCAGTCCATAATTATATATTTATTGCTGCAAAAGATATAAAAATCCGTAAGTTGAATTACAACTTAGTAGTAAGTTTAAGATAAAAGAAGTAGGAGCAACAAGAGAATTCTCGAAATGGATATTAAAAGAGATAAATTTAGAGGATGTTTATACTTAACTTAGAAAAAACACATTAAAAGGGTATTTGAGTATTTTAGCAAGTAAAATGCTAAAACTGTTGGTACTCCATTTATTGCTCATTTTAAGTTGGTCACTGCACAGTGTATGCAGTTATATGAGAATATAGAATTCATGTCTCGTGTTTCATATTCTAGTGTAGTTGGTAGTCTCGTCCACCTTATGACACGCACCCATCTAAATTTAGCTCATGTAGATATTGTGGTTAAATACATGGCTAATTTAGACAAGGAACATTGACAGATTATGAAATAGATCTTTTGATATTTGAAAGGTGCAAAAAATTCTTGCTTGGTATATGAAAGATATGTTGGTTATGTTGACTCTGATTATGCTAATGACAGTCAAAGTCCCAACCAGAGCTATATATAGCTGCGCAGTTGATCAACGATTCAGAAGCATATGCATTCCACACGGTCCATATTTGACTGTATATATTATGTCGGAATCCAACCATAATTAGTAGGTTAATGCAGATTATATTAAGTACCCAGATCAAAGATCATATTATATTATATGGTTGACGGAGAAGATAATCATGTGCATTAATCTTCTCGAAAGAAACTAATTCATGGACGAGACATGAAAACATGGGCCTTGATTCGTTCGAGAAATGCTCCACTTAATTTGTTTAATTGCACAATATAGAGTGTCTTTCAGTTAATATGCAATTGACCTTGAATTTCTGTCCTAGATTATGTCGACAAATTCCATGATCATGGTACTAAAACAATGGGCCGAGTTCTGGATTTCAATGCCTAGCTCGTTAAAAAACTTGAAGTCCTTTATGATGGATAGTTTGAGTTTCATATTTTTGCCTTCTATCTTCAAATCCTTCCTCACCAGTTCCCTCGGCATCCCTCATCTGATGGATTTCATTACTAATGTATCTAGTGAGAGGCTCTCCTTGTATTGTTCTCGCTATGATGTTTTTCAGATGTGAAATGAACTGGACATTATTCAAGTTGTGTAAGAAAGGATTTGATCACATTACAAGATGAAAAATTAGGGAAGAGCACTCACTTGGGTAGTAATTAATGGGTCTATCATTTAGGTTTTTATTTACTCTATAAAAAAACTCCTTAAACCTTAACTTCCCAGTATTCTTCATGTTATATATAACCTTAAACTAGCTTCCAAGCTCTAAATATTTAGAATAGGAGTCGAAAAATAGCAGTAAAGGAAAGCCTCCCAAGAAAAAACAGAAGTAATTCATGATTCAAAAATAATAATAAAAAAAAAAACACATATAGCGCGCAGGATGGGTTTAATCGTGAAAAACAAGCTAGTTGTCTTTCCTATCTAGGGTTCTACAAGTCCCAGTTTAAACATATAAAAACAGGTCTCAAATTAAGCTACAACTTGATGGTGAATCGATCGTCTGTTCTTAATTAACCAATAATCACGAATTAAACAGAAATGTTTATGCTTACGAAAAATTAAGACAATTCATTCAAGTTCTCCCGAGTTCAATATGTTGTAGTTTCTCAGTGACGATCATCTTTTGAAATTCCCTTAAGAGCGCCTCTTGGCTGCAGCCCAAAACCTTTGGCTTCTGAACTCTTCATGATCCTTAGCCTCTTGCAAGACTCAAAAAACATCCTGTGAAATTAAACAAAAAGATAAAAATTTCATAAGTAACTAGCTTTATTCCCACCCCCACAAGAAGTTAATTTAAATCCTATCGTTCTTTAATGGAGCATCTAATTGATTTGTTTTCTTGGAATATGGTTATTGCGTTGGCATGAAATTGACATTAATAAACTACATAATGGCAGACAAATTATTTTGGAGCTTAAGATATGGTAATCATTGAAAGAAAATGTTGCAAGAATCACTCCATCATAATGACAGATGCTTTGACATTAAGGACATCATCGCCATCTACCCTACACAATTATAAGCAAGTTGCGTTTGTCGGCAGTATGTGGCCCCAACTTCCAAGACAAATCCGTATACATTCTTGCAAGTTGCAAGACTTTTTGCATGCCAAAATTGCCTCTATATATCTTTCCACAAATGATATTCACGCCTCAAATTCAGGCTTAGTCGCGAAAAAGAAGAAGAAAAAGAAAAGAAAAACCCAGATCTCCACTCAAGAAATTATTTCAAGAACCATAAATAATTCACTAGACAGAAATTATGCCAAAATTGACAGCTAACGGCAGCATAACTAATACAATTAACGAAAGTGGTTCCTCAGACTCTCTCAATTCGGGAATCCAGCAAGGGAATGTTCGATCGGTATTGAATAACTTGCAATAAAATTAAACTCACGGATTTGATAGAGAAAAAGAGGTTCAGGGAATTATACAAGATGCAGCTGCATTGGGATTGGGGAATTCTCGGGAACTCATAGTGTATGAAGATGGAACTCATAGGTTATATTGAAAGAGAGGTGGATGAATGGGCATCGGTTAATCAGCAGCAAGTGATTATGTTGCTCAGTTTTGTTTTGATTTGGTTTCAGAGGCATGTTCGGTTTGGTTAGAAGACCTTATTCAATGGAGAAGGTGAAGCAAGCAGTGTGGGACTGTAATGGTTCGAAAGCTTCTTATCCAGATGGGTACACATTCTTTTTTTATAAAAAGATATGGATCTTATCAGCTTTGATGTGTTTTTGTTGGTCAAAGATTTTGTTTCAAACTAGCTAGTAGGTTGCCCAAGGGTATTAGTTATTCCTTTGTAGCGTTGATTCTGAAGACTAAGGGGCTAGACAAGTTTTCTTAGTCTCAGGCCTATGAGATTGATTCATGGATTATACAAAATAATAGCAAAACTTTTGTCAACTATGCTTCAGAATGTTCTAACATATTTATTATTAGTGTCAATCAATCAACTTTCATTGCAAGGCATCAGATTTTATATGGATTCATGATAGCTAATGAGGTTATCCATTGCATTCATAGTAAAAAAGATTACGGGCTCGTATTGAAAATGGATTTTCACAAAACGATCGACTCGATTTTGTGGGAGCATATTAATGTTATTATGAGTTGTATGAGATTTGATTCTCTTTATAGAAAATTAATTTTTAAATGCTTGTCCATTTCTAAAATAACCATCTTAATTAACAGCTCTCCGAGCAGAGAATTCGATAAAAAGAAGGGGCTAAGACAATGAGACTCTCTTTTCCCATTTCTCTTTTAGTAGTAGAAGGTTTGACTATTTTATTTAACAGGGCTTCTGATTCAGGTTCTTTCAAGGGTTTTTAGACTAATCCAGAGTATTATATAACTCATCTGCAATATATAGATTACACTATGATATTTCTATTGGATGAAACACTTATTGACTGTATGTTTTTATTGAAAAATTCGTTGGTAATTTTTAAACCAATAAAAACACAGCTTTTGCACTTACAGGGTATTCTGCCGGTGTAAATAAATTTTCTAGTTGAATTATGGACATTAAAAGCACGTGTGATGAGGCATAATTAATTGAAAAGATATGTCGATCTTCTATAGGAAAACGATTCAAATGATAAAAATAAAAGAATTAAATACAAGGAGTTGTTTTTGGCTAGAGAGACTTACTCCCAAGGCACGTCTCCCACTAGCATCCAGTCTCCATCCTTGTCTTCATATATGGGAACGTATTCATCCTTCAAGGCTTTGCCTGCCCATGGTTTTACATAACAAATAAACAATGGTCATTTACTTTTTTCTCTCGTTAAAAATAAAAAAATAAATAAAGGATCATAGAAATAATAAACTTGGTAGAGGGCTTGGATTTAGTTCATATATTTTTTTTTATTAATTGTTAAAAAAAAATCATCTTAATTCAATAACTTAAA
>Ga0307518_10003687_pt1 | contig 11027 bp, 4 predicted proteins | sample 25_EM_MG_FD_203889 | JGI IMG/M metagenome (GOLD analysis project Ga0307518, IMG submission 203889) | Populus trichocarpa ectomycorrhiza microbial communities from riparian zone in the Pacific Northwest, United States - 25_EM | ecosystem: Host-associated > Plants > Roots > Unclassified | place... | reverse complement strand
AATGGTGATAATTTAAATAAATTTGGGTTAACTTGACTAACTTGTTATCCGGATAATCCTAAAGGAGGGAAAAAAAAAATAGAAAGCTAAAGTCCAATAGTTTTATATCAAATGATGAAAAATAAAAATAAAAAAAAACCGAAGTTAAATTAGGTTAATTTTTGAAACTAACAACTTTGATCATAAGACCAAGAAGATCATGTAGAAAATCAAAAACAAATCGTGAATACAATTTTTAACCATCAAAAATTAAAAAGAACATAATTAGTAATCAAAACAATGAGAACTAAATCTATTAAAAAAACTAATGAAAGAAAATATTGAGAGATTTAATCGAAAAATAGAAAATAAGGATAAAAATAAACAATCAAAAGAATGAGAACCAAAATTGAATAAAAAAACAAATGAAATAAAATGCTGAGGGATAAAATTAAAAAAGATAAAACAAATTAAGAAAAGGATAAAAAAAGCAATTAAAAAAATAAGAAGTAAATCTGAAAAAAAAAGGACATGAAAGAAAATGTTGAGGGAAAAAATTGAAAGGAAAAAAAACCAAGAAAAAGATAAAAAAATAACAATCAAGAGAATGAGTATCGCATTTAATATAAAAACAAAACAATATCAAATGGAAATGGATGAAAATGAAGGAAAACAAATCTAAAAAAAATCTAAAACAAAGAAAAACCAACCAAAAAAAAAAGGATCACAATTGAATTTTTCTCTATTATTTTTTTTATCAAAATAATATCATTTTTATTTTTTAGCTAAATAAAAAATCAAGCGATTAGTTAGGAGAAAATCATGTCAACACCCATTGATTTTTTCTTTTGCTATTATTTTTTATCAAAATAATGTCATTTTTACTTCCCGCACAATAAAAAAATAAATCCAATTGACCTCATTAACCTTGGTTTTTCGACCCAACCCATGACTTGGGACATGAAAGGGGTCGACTCCCGGGACGAATTTTAGAAACATGATAAAAAATAAGCACTAAATATGATATGAAAATTCAATGAAATTAAACAATAAGGGATGAAATTGAAAAAAAAATTAATTATGAAGAAAACTCAAAATAAAAGGAATTGCAATAAAAAAAATGAGGATCAAATTAAAAAAAAAAAAATTAAAATCAAATGATTAAAGATTAAATTGAAAAATAAAATTCAATAAAAAAAATTAAAAGCAAAATAATTAGGAATTAAAAGAATAAAGATTTGATAAAAACATAAAAATAAAATGTTAAGAGATAAAATTAAAAATAAATAAATAAAATTTGATATAATTAAATGATTACTTGCTGACATATATTTTTAAATTATAAAAAGAGTGAATATCCTTGAACCCATAGAATAATTCCACAAAATTCGAGATTTAAAAATCTAAAACGATCCTAAACCTTAAGTAAAGAAAAGTTGACCCTAGAAGTTGTGCAATAATTACAATGTACAAAAAGTAAAAATCCAAAAACACCACTCAAATGTTAGCTGTTTTTTTCTTCTTTTCTTGTACGTATGAATGGCTGTAGTTTCTAAGCCCCGTGAGGCAGGAGCTGCTTCTAAGAAACCAATTTGTCCCAAACAACACAGAAAAGGAACCATTCTACTTGCTTTTGCGTTTAGCTCTTCAATGACAGAAGATAATAACTGTAGCTCAATATGAGACAACTCTTCCGCCATTACCATGCATCCAAAGAACCTTTAGGCCTACCCATCAGCCACCATCACTATCTCGAATTCCTCACCTTGATACAGACCTCAATGCAGGTCATCCATCCTGACTGCACTTTTACAGCACTCACATTCATGCACTTGGGAGTTTTGCACGGTTTAGACAGTTGCAAATCCGATTTCTTTTTTTCAAGTAATTGAGGGATAAACGCAAAATCATAGCAGGGCAAGGCGTAGTTAGAGAAGCATAAATCAAAATTTGTAATTGTTAGGAGGACCTTTTGAAATAAAATTTCCTTGTAATAGGTACCTTTCACTAGTCAAACAAATAATCAATGATGAAGAACTGAATTGCAAGTGAATTAATAATACAATAAGTAATTAAGCTACAAGTTGCTTTTCTCAATTGGGATTGAACAATTTTGTGTTCAACGCAACTAATTTCATGAAAAGAAACCTATGACAAAGAGAGAGAGAGAGAGAGAGAGAGAACAACGGAAGCAGAGTGAGAAAATAAATTAGACTTCCACTTGTACCTCCACGTCTCCTTCACCACCAACATACTCCTTCACAGCATCCCTCATATCCTCAAAACAATCACACCGGTCAAAGAAAGTAGCCAGCTTCCCCAACTCTAAATCTCCAAGATCATCAAGAAAGGGCTTCACTGGAATTGCATTTTCAGGCTGATAAATGTAGCAACTAGGATTATCATCAACAATTACCACCCTCTTCAAGTCCCTCCCCATTTCAGACAAGTCCTTGACAAACTTCCCATCAACTTGCTTGCAAGAATCCCGATAAAGCCGGTGCGAAATCACCCCCTTTGGATCAATCCTATCAAGAACCAGCGTAGCGTATTCCTTTAACCCGGCGGTGAACACCACGACCTCGTATTTAGTCCCCAAAGCCTCCAAGAAAGCATCAACTCCCGGTCGCTTCAACACGTAAAAAATCATCATCTCTCCATCAATCTTGGGCCTCACAACAAAATCAAACTCTTGGGGTGGTGGGCCTGCTTTAGAATGCACTAAGGTCTCATCAAGATCAAGAAAAACAGTCCTCTTATCAGGAGAAATCAAGGGAGGTAACCGTTCGTTGAAGAAAAGCGCTCTACAAACGGTATCCTTCTCAACTTCTAGGTCATGATATTTGGACCCAGTTTTCAAGATTTTGTAGTCTTTGTAGCGGCTATTTGGGGTGCTAATGCGGGCCAATTTAGAGAAAAGCTTGGAGAGGCGGCGCTTGCAAGTGAAGATAGTTTTGTTGATGGTTGAGATGATGGAAGAGGTGGTTTTGACCGGAGATTTCCTCTTGTTGCAGCGGCGGGGGCGGGGGCGGTGGTTCCTCGGATCCTTCATGGATTTCGTGGGGCTTCTTTTGAGGGACTTGGACACCATTTTTAGTCTGTTTCAAAAATAGAGAGGTGTGGGTACAATCTTTCTTTGAGCATTTTGCCCTTTTGGGGGGAGAGATTTTGAATTTTGGTTCGGTGTAACGGGAATGAATTCTGGCTCGGAGCCGAAGCTACTGGAGAACAATTGAGTCATGACTCATGAGTGGACATGTTGAGGTGGTTTATTTTCATGGAAGGAGATGTCAGATGTGTTTAATTTGGGTGTTAATTAATAATTTAACTTTTAATTTTGGTTCAAATTGGAAGAGTGTGCGAGAGAGAGAGGAAACAACCGTTGTCAGTACCACTTTAGCCCCTTTGTTATTTTATTTTATTTTTTAAAAAGGATATATTATATATAAAAAAAAATATGGTAATGATTGTTTTTTAAAATATATATTTTTTTAAATATATAAAAATAATATATTTTTTTTAAAAATTATTTTAAACATTAACCTATCAAAATAATCTAAAATTAAAAAAAAAAATTAATTTTTTTAAAAAATTTAGAAAACATCTTTCTAAACACAACACATTTACAAACATCTTCTAAATTAGGATCATTTCCCTTGAATTTAATGCTCTTTCATGCCCATTGGAATTCTGGTGAAGCTCAAATCATTTTTCAAAACAATCAAGCATGATGATTCAGGGAATTTGCACGTCTGCCATTCTTTCTTTGTTCTTTTTTTTTTTTTAATTAAGAAAAGCCATAGCTAACACATTTAAATACAAACTTGTTTTTTCGCTTTTAAAGTAATTGAAATATAGATGGATCTGAAAGCTTGTATGTTTTCTTGCTAGAAATAATTCATATACCTAAGGAACACGAAATTGGTGGAAGGACTAAATCATAAATAAAATTTAAATATATGAATTAGATACATAATTTTTGAGATATGAAGATTAATTAATTATTTTTCTTAAACTATGGGGGCTAAACTATACTTTACTCAAATTATGACTTTTAAACAACTTTTTGATTTTAAACTACCATACAAGAACCACTTTATATCATCCATTATAACCAACTCATAAAACGAGTTTAATAATGCTAAAAGCTTTCATTTGGATGATTGGATATTTAAATGGCATAAGATCCAAAAAAAAAAAAAAAATCTTTTATTGATGCAAGAAATACACTATTTTTTCCCGATTATTCATAGAATTAAGTATAAATTCAACGTTAGCTGTTTTCTTGCTAAAGCTAATCAAAATTAAGCTTTCCAGTTTAATATTAAACTATTATTTTGAAAATATATTTATATATGATTTTCTATTTTAAATTGACAGTCCATAATTAATAAGTTTGTGACAGCTGGACTCTGGGAGCATTTTATATATCAAATTAGTAATTTTTTTTTGTTACAATATTTAATTTTTTCTAATCAATTTTTTTTATTACAATTAAAAGAAAAACTAGAAAGCATTGACTTTTCATCATAGCATGTGAGAGAATGCATTGTAGATTTGCATAATGTGATTATTTCACATTTAAAATTTTTAAAATTGCGCTTGATAATTCATTCTAGTTAACTTTGTTAGGATTTCTGGCAATGTTAAAAAAAACCTCAATTAACCCATATCTAACCTAAAAAAAACCTTTAATTCCTTAAAAGATTAAAAATTCATCTTGATTAAAAAAATCAAGTCCCCATCTAATTTTTTTAGCAAGATAAGGAGTTAAAAATACCTCAATGAAACTTGTCTTGCCAAATAAAATTTATTGGCACCAAGAACCCTTTTTTTTTTTTGTTGGAATATAGCCAACAAACCACCTATTCTCACCCTCTTCTTTTTCAAGGACTTTCTTTTTTATCTTTTAAGTTTAGAGATTGAAATGCGAACAAAATTAAGTTTTGAGCTAAAAAATAAAAATAAATAAATATATAAAAAAGAAAATAAATGCATTTTTGTTTTAGAGTTAAATTCAATTTCCAAAGTTTCAATTTTTTTAGTGATAAAATTGAATATTATCTTGTCAAGTTGAGTATCAATTTAATGCTAATTTGTTTTTTTTACCGAGAACCCCACAACAAGCTAATCGAAAAAAATATTTTAAACTCTAATAGCTATTATAAGTTAATAAAAAGGTAATTTTAAAAATACAATTTTGAAAATTAATTACTCTTAATATATTAGTCCTAAAATTAATATAATGAATCTAACTTATATAAATAATTGATTATCTGAAAATTAACTCTCACCTTTGTGTTTGTCTAATCATACATGATCTAGGAGCATTTCTATTTTAGCCTCTTTTCTGCTGGATTGGGATTGAATTGCCTTCAAATTTTAATAAAATCACAAAGGGACGATTAGAAGTGGTCAAAGGGCAATTATTAAGCGGGGAATTTATTTATTTATTTAGGGACCTCTTATGTTAGCTCAAGAAATTGAGGGAAATTGCCCCCTTCCTTAATAAATGGTTGTTGGTTGTTGGGGAGAGGAAGAGTAATGACTGTGCGGTGGCTATGGAAGTTGAATTGGATGAGAATTCAGAAAGATGGTCGGCTGTGGCTGCTGGGTTTGGGTTGATTTGGGTCAACAAAATTCCCCCATTTGTGGCTTAAGTCGAAAGAAAAGGAAGATCCCATAGTTCTCAACTACCATTTTTGTGGTTTGTTGATATCCTTACAAAACTCGTTCTTGTGTTGATTCAAAGTAGCATTGGTTTTTTTTTTTATTGTATTTTGATCTTATTAAATTCATGCTTGCACGTTTGATTTGAGTTTTTTTTAGAGTTTCAAGCCCCCATTTCAATAAAATAAAAAAGAGTAACAATGAGCATAGGCGGAGAGGATTGCATTTCCACACACATGAAAAGAGACTCAAAACTGCAAAACAGAGTAAACTATATATAGAATATCAGGGTAATTTTTCTGAAATGAAAAATAAAGAGAAACTTACTGCAATAAAGTAATTCTTATACTTAAATTTAGGTCTAAACGATCGAAGCTCAAATTTAATTTGTTATAATTCACTTAAATACTTTACAGAAATACATTAACTGATCACCCGTGATGCTTGTGTCACAAACACCAGTAGAGACCAAAAAAGAAAAGAAAATAAAATACAAAAAGCTGATGAGGAACATATATATAGCTCTCCACAGCCAAAGAAAGTGCCACAACTCACAAGAGTCTTTGCTTGCCACTAACAATAAAGATTTCTAGCATTCAATCCTTCGATCGTTAAGCATGCTAGCAAGCAAGAGTAAACTATATGTTTTGTTTCTATGCTGAAAGTGGGAAAACTAAATATTGATGTGGAATAAAAGATTATTTTTTTTAGATTAACATGGGTATTCGGGTCAGTTTGCGCGTACCTCGATTAATTCCACAGACCATGAAGTTAACGATCATGTAAACCTCCAGTAGCCCCGAGGTTTCTGAGACTCGAACTGGTGATTTCTGGGAGGCAAACTCAGAACCTGACTAGTTGAATTACACACCTCAGGTTGGAAATAAAAGATTATTGTAAAGCTAGTGAAGGCCATAGTCAACAACATGAGCATGTAGCATTACTGGGAGTGGTAAATTTCCATGGATCGATCATAAAAGCATCGAGGACATGATCAAGATTCCAATAATAACATGGTCCAGCAATCAGCGGGCGATTCGTAATGGGGCATTAATGATATGAACAGGTGCTGATCAGGATATATATGAGAGCAACCATGAGTCAAGATCGAGCAAGCTTAGTAATAAGTAATTATAATATATATGTAGTGGGATTTCTTTTCTTCATTTCAATGGAGGGAGAGAAAAAGAGAGTAGTGGGAGGTTGGATCTTTGCATGCGCGTTTTACATGGTTTGCTGGCTCGTTTAATCTGTTCAGTTTCTACTCTTAAGTGGATATTGCAGCATGCTGCTGTGGCCATGGTGTTTTCTTCTAGTCTCAAGTTTTTTCTGGAAAATGTCGTAGTTGCCAGGAGGAACAGGCAAATGGCAATGTACAAAAGTATGAAAGAATCTAAATTGGGTGACTCTGAAGAACGCAGGGAGTGGAAAATAGTGGCAAAGGGCCACGCCTTGGTGAAATCATCCTCCATGTACTTGAATAAGGTCTATCTCCATAGTCACTGATCAGGTACTTTTCGGTTTTTTTTCCCTGTCAGTTGAAGCACCTTTTATTTTCCAGCAAGTTTTTTTAAAATAATATTTAATATTTATTAATAACAATAATATCTTTGAATAATCTTATCCAAATCTGTAATAAAATCAATGCAAAATAATAATAATAAAAAACCCTATGGGAGATTTATGTAGATTTTGTTTTTAATGGCATAAAGTAATTATAATATTTTGAAAAAAATAGAAAGACCAGAAAACCCGGATTTAAAGGCATTATATTTATTTTTATTTTAAGATTAAAGTACTAATGCAAAATAAAAAAATAAATTTAACCTCATAAAATATATTAAAAATAATTATGTTACGATAAAAAGATCATATTACCTTCATTGGCTAATTTTTGTTCAAGAGTAATTTTATAATTATACTATTATAATAAATAGTGTTTAGAGTCTTAATGCACAACAACTTCCTTCTTAGGAGAATTAGTTTTTTTTTTATTATTAATTAGTGTTTTTCCTTCTCTTTTTTCTTTCAATTTTTTTTTGGCTAGCCATCTTTTAAGGTTGTGTTTTGCATGCTGGAAAAAGATGGACTTCATATAATAATTTTTTTGTGAAGTTATTTGTTGTAAACAAAAATCAATTTTTGTCATGTCCAAGGCTGTTCTAATAAAAAAATATTTGTCCCACTAAGAGAGGTAGAACAAACTTGTCCAATTCTCTACACAAAGGTTGTTATTTATGAAATGATTGTACTACCCTTCATATAAAATCAAAATTTTTAAAAGAATCAAATTGAGATTCAATCAGCGGGTTTTACTTGGATCACAAGTCAACTTAGGAAATTGACCAGGAACAAGGCCCGGGTCATGATTCTGAAGGATTAACCTGTGTTTTCTCAGGTCACTATAAGTATAAAAGTGATTATCATCATATTTTTAAAATTCAACTTGAGAATTGACCTGAGATAAGATTTGGGTCACGACGGGTTGACCATTGACTCGAGTCAATGTAAGGATAAAAGTAGTTATTATTATAGTTTTAAAACTCGACTCGAGGGTTGAGCTATGACAAGGCTTTGGTCACGGGTGGTGGGGTCAACCCGAGTTAAGCCGAGTCAACATAAGAATAAAAATGATTATTATCATAATCTAAAAACACGACTCGAGGTCGACCTAGAGCAAGCCTGGGTTAAAAAATATGAGAGGGTTAACCTGGGCTGATTCGGGTCAACATAAGGATAAAAATGATTATTATCATAGTTTTAAAACCCGACTCAGGGGTCAATTAAGGAAAAAGCCCATGTCATGGGTTAGGAGGGCCAACCCGGGTTGACTCAGGTCAAGATAAGGATAAAAATGGTTATTATCTTGATTTTAAAACCCGACTCGGGGGTCAACTTAGGAAAAAGCACGTGTCACGGGTTAGGAGGGTCAACCCGGGTTGACTCAGGTCAAGATAAGGATAAAACCTGACTTAGGGATTGACCCTTGCTCAGGTCAAGAGGGTTAACCTAAGTTCACTCAAATTGTTTTCTTAAAAAGGAATAAAATCAACCTCGTTTAACCAAAAAATTCAAAAAAACTCAATGGATTTTTTACCCGTGTTTTTTCTCGGGTCGACCAGGTTATAGGTTGACTTGAGCTTTTAACCGAGTTAGGTCTGATCAATCATTCCTTTATGTTTACTTAAACCTGTATTGATTATTTATTCGATTTGTTCAATGAGTGTGTTGATTAAATTTAATATTTTATTTAATAAAATGATAATGAAAATAAACACACATATAAAATTGATTGAATAAAATCAAAGAGAAAATAAAATATCTCGCAATGTTGCACTTATTAAAAATACTATCTAAAAATAAATAATTTTTATTTTTTAAAAATAAAGTTGAATTATATAAATTATAAAAATATTATAGATGAATTAGAATAATCTCTTCAAAAACTAAATACATACAAAATAATTGAAAAAACAACCACTATTTAAAAATAGCTAAATATAAAAAATAAAAAATCAGAGAGAATGAGTATTAATTGATATATATGAAAAGTACAAAAAAAAAAAGACAGACCAATGCCTAGCCCATTTAGGAAGGGCCAGCAGGTGTACCCTTTTTGGTTTTTAAATGTAATTAAGGCATACGACATGTGGTCTGCCCCAATAGTTTTTGAAAAAAAATATTTCAAATGACGTGTCGTTTGTAATTCTCCAGACTTTGGCCACAGTGGTGGCTAGAAAAGTAGGGTATATGTTTTTTTTTTTAATTTAAAACCTTATTTTCAACTTGTTTTAACTAAAACATCTAGAAAAGAGATTAAACACCTTTAAAAACCCATAAATGGCCTTAAAGACAAAAAAAAAAAAAAAAACCACTTCAAAACCCATAATCAATTTGAAACAAAAAATCTTACCTAGCTTAAATTTGGTTTCTTATGCAATTTCAAGGTTAAAAAAACACTTATACAGAATACATAACTCCTCTCACCAAATGAAACCATTTTACACTAAGATTAACTATTTTGGTGGGCGGAATCAATAGCAACGCTGATTTTCTCTCCACTGCCAGTTTCTAGTGACTCTCTTTCTCCTTTCAAACCAAGAACTAAAAAATAACAAAAATAAAATTTGTACCAAAATTAAATTAAAAAAATATTGAGAGACTTAATTTATATAATTTGTAAAGTTCGAGAACTAAAATAAATGTTTTGTGTGAACTATGATGCCAGAGACTTTTTATGAGTTGGTAATTTTTTAAAAGTTATTATCCATTTTTAACTTTGATTTTGAACTTCTCCTCTGGAAAAAAAAACAAAAAACAGAGCAATCCTATCGCTAAATCAGACAAATTTCTCAGAGATGCATGAAATGCTCGCTTCCATTTTCCAGCAAATCCAGGAGGATATAGTGAAATTTATTGAGTTAAATAACTTTGGACTTGTAATCAAACTTGACATTAAAATGATTAATCCTAGGGTGTGTGATTGGAGAACGTTTTTAAAAAAATTTGATTTTTTTTTGAATTATACATTGGCAATTGATCATATATATTCCTAGAAAACTGCTTCTACAAATATCCCTTCCATGCATAGATATAAGACCCAGTCCTTGCACCTGGTGAAACCGATGACCCATAGTTCAGAGTTCGGCCTAGATCAAACTTTCAATATTTTTTTTTATTAAAATAATATTGTTTTTTATTTGCAAAAAAAAAAAAAACACTCGCATCAACAATTCTAAAAGTGTTTTTTTTTTATAACCCGAGGTATCTGGACTAGCTTACGCGCACCACGACTAATTCCCGGATCCACTGAACACCCTGCAAGCCCAGTAAACAAGTAAGGCACCACGGGAGTAACAGACATGCACACTAAGGTTCGAACCTAGGATGCAGAGGCAGGAAATTCCCTGCCAGGATCACTAGGCCACGAACCTGGGTTCTAAAAGTGTTTTTAGATAAATGGGTTGAACTGTCTATCAAATTAATTTATTAAACTCACAACTTAATTGTAATAGCTTTTTTAATGGCAAAACTCGTTTAGAATAGTCAAATTGTTGATTAGTTTTTTTAAATAATGTAAATATAATTTTTTTATATGCACTCTAATGGGAGAAAAAAAGAGAGTTGACAATCCATTTGTATTTTATATATTTAATATTAATTCTTGTAATTTTTTAATTGAAAAAAAAGTTTAATTGAAAAAAGAATGATCCTATATTTTAATATTTGGTTTTTTTTTATAGATACGTGAAAATGACTTTTCTTTGATAAAAAACTATTTTATCTCTTCATTTAACTACAAAATCACAGAACAAAAGCTAAAAAAATATTATTAATTTTTTTTTCCCTCTTATGTTGAAGATGCCCTTGGACCTGAT
>Ga0307518_10003686_pt1 | contig 11028 bp, 8 predicted proteins | sample 25_EM_MG_FD_203889 | JGI IMG/M metagenome (GOLD analysis project Ga0307518, IMG submission 203889) | Populus trichocarpa ectomycorrhiza microbial communities from riparian zone in the Pacific Northwest, United States - 25_EM | ecosystem: Host-associated > Plants > Roots > Unclassified | place... | reverse complement strand
ATACTCACACATACTCCTTATACCCACACAACACAAAAACCCTAAACCCCAATAAATTAAACTTAGCCACCACTATTTGACCAAGAAACACCTCCTCTACAACCCCATGTCTTTAATATCACATGGATCTCTACAACATCTTGTCCCTAGTCAGTTAAGACCATAATTTCAGACATTTTGTTGTTTGGGTGGACACTTTTAAACTTTCGAATATGGAGTACCTTCAAATCAAGCAAGAGTGGGTCCAATCGAAAGGCATGCACCCCCTCTACCAAGTCCAAGTGGTCTCAGGCGATGTTGACATCGAAGATGCTCCGACGAGGTCCTGAAAGTGGTCATCCCAGTTAGCCTTGACAGGAACACTTGGTTACAGAAAAACGTTAAGCTTTTTCATTTGTTTCCACTTAGAAGCCTTCAGAAGGATTACATTAAGGGTTTAAAACCTTTCTCTCTGGATCCAAAGGCAGAAAACACTCACTTTGGTCTCCAAGCACCCTACAAAACCACCTACACCCAAAACCAACAACTCCACGACAAAACCAATTAGGTTTTAGTTTGTTGGAACCCTAGACAACTCATCTAAAAGACCTAAACTTGCCTATAAAAGAAGAGGTGAAAGAAGACTAGAGGAGAGGAGGGATATAAGAAAAAAAACTGGAGAGAAAATAGAGAGAAACAAAGGGAAAGAAAAGAAAAGAAAAGAGAAAAGGAAAGAAAATTAGGCTAAGGGGCAAGGGTCCTATCTATAAAGCTTTCAAAACTTCAGCTCTAGTCTACGGAGGTCTGGAAATAAAAAGAAAGGGAGGCAATACCACGAATCAATCCAGATTTAGATTTTCAAAGCTAAAAAGGTATACACTTTCTTACCTTGAAAGTGGAGTCCATGAGGCCTGCTGGATCCTTCTTTTGTCTTCAATACGAAGTTTTAAATGCCATGATATGCTTTTGATTGCATTTTTGACATTCCTTTACATGAAACTTGGGTTTAAAGGATGCCAAAGGTGGCACCAAATGGGAAGGGGCACTTTCTGTTAATGAAAGGATAGCCCCTACTTCTAAGTAGTTGGTCAGACCATTTGAAGTGAAAATGGTCAGATTTTGAAGCTCTTTCTGTCAAAATTTGATTGTTGTTTTGAGTTGGTAGCATTTAGGTTTGGAATCAATGTATTTATTTTTAGTTTTTATGTTATTTTGTTGTTTCTTTGGCCATAATTAGGTTCCTTCTTAATAGTTTGGTTTGTGGGGAAAGGAAAGACACACTTTAGAGGACAAAAATGGCCTTTCTGGGCGCATTTGGTATCTGCCGATTTCTGTGTTTTTAAGGCAGATTCATCCATTAAATCTTGCTTTAGGTATAGTTTTAGATCCTGTTTGGTTTATTTTCTAGTTCAGAGAGGTCCGTCCATCATCTTTGATAAGTAATGTAGGAGTTTTTTGCATCAATAACAGGTTTTGATGGATTTAAATTCTAGGGTTTTGATTTCAAACCGAAATCCTTTTTAGGCAAAATCGTGTGATTCTTTTAGTCATTAGGAGAAATGGACCCTTAATTCTTGATCCATGGAGGATTACAAACAGAAACATCCCCTTCTTTGTTCAAAATCTGCTCTGGATTGAAAATCACATTTTGTGAGGAGACAAAGAACATTCATATGTTTTGTTTTGATTCGTTTTTTATTGAAAAATTTTCGAGTTTTTGTGTTTTTTTCCACTTTTGATTTGTTTTGTTCTTGGTTTCTTTCCTTCGGTTTGTTTTGAGTTGACTCGATCGAGTCAACCCCAACCAAGTCAATTCGACCGGGTCAACTCGTTCGGGTCGACGCAACCTAAAAAAACAAAAAAAAGGATAAAAGGAAAATAGAGAAAAAGATAATATAAAAAAACATAAAAACATAAAATCACCATTCTTTTGTTTCTTTTTTAGGATTTTTTTAGGAAAAACCCCTTTTAAACCTCAATTTTTTTTTACTCTCAAGAAAACTATAAAAAATGATTTTTTGTGTTGCATACAACCAAGTGTCTCAAAAATACAAAGAAAATCATATTGCGTATTATTTTCATACGAAAATTCAAAATACATATTTGCAATAAATTCATGAGAATTTGACCAATATTTCAATAAACCATTATTTTTTAATTCATGAAAATTAATGGTTAAAAATCTTGGTATAGAACGCTGGACCTACAAGTAAGGCTGATATTTGAAATATCAGAGTTGACTAGAAAATTCTTAGAGGTATTTTTAATATTTACCAATTTTAATTGGGAGTACTTTTCACCATAATACACAAATTACAAAGAATCTTTTTTTCTAAGAATTTATATGGGTACACAAGTCCATAATAAATTTTTAAAACACCGGATTTATTCTTACGAGTAAATCTCAATCCTAAATTACAGATAGACCACCGACTATAAAACTATCAAAACCTCTAAACCACATGAAACCATAAAACAGCTTACGTCAGGTAGAGTGCGCTAGGGGTGCTAATACCTTTCTTAGCCATAACCAGTCCCTTACCCTTGAATCTCTGACAACCAGTACACTCGAGTTTCCTAGCGACCTTGAACCAAACAACTAGGTAGCGGCTCCAAACAACCCCCCCAACATCACACGTTCACGTGCGACATAATGGTTACTTCACTGGGGTAGGTATTGTTTTTTGTTGTATTAGATTAAGCTTTGTGTATTTGATGTGTTTAAATTTTTGTATTTTGACTTATTTTATTTTATTTATGCTTTAGCCCATGTGTATATGTTTTCATGCATCATTAATTTATTTTTGATATATTGCTCTGGGATAAGAACATGGAAACTTCAGGTTAGGTGGGGAAGTAAAGGCTTACCCTATGACTTTTAGTCAGGGTTTAAGTTCATGAAATCATTTAACTCTTTGTTGAGTGCTTGAAGTGTTAGTGATTGGTATACGAGTTATCTCACTACCTGCTGAGCCCTCATATTGCCTTCATAAGGGTGATCACTAAGACAACGATAGACCTTTTTTAGAGACCAAGTAGTAAACCTACCCTATGTCTCACATAAAAGGATTAGAACTAGCCTTTAGGGTGTATACTCCCTACATATTGTTTTGCATCAAGGCAAACCCTTCTTGAAGTATCTTGAATTTAGGACTCATGGGTGACACAATGGTCATCCCTCAGGAATTTTTTGTTGTAGAGTTTGGGCAAAAATTAAAATTCTTGTTCATCATACAAGCATCACGACCATGTGTCACTCCTTGAAGGGCAAGTTCATAATATAAAAACATGCTCATACATTTGACATGCATGTATCCTTAAATGCATATATCATCGAAAGGTTGAAACGTAGGTCTCTCACCTAAGATCTATTACATTTGATTGATAGAAAAGATGGAAAAGAAAGAAATGGCTCAGATAGAGGCTCATTATCAAAAGAAAATTTAGAGCATCAAAGGTGAAGTACCTAGACTCACAAATCTGCTTAAACAAACATTGGGTTTCAAGAATGGAAAATGAATGTTTGCACATCCTCCCGTGGAAGCCCTGTTAGCCCACGTCCCTCACACATCTTAGAACTTAGGGGTAGACTCAGTAAATGAGCAACATTTTGTCCAGTTTGTCCTCATCCAGCCAACTCAAGCTCAAGTTACTGTGGATCCAACAACAGAAAGTCCTTCTGACGATAGGTCTACTAGTCTCATGGACTATGATAAATGGGTTACTCTAGAAGAGAGATGAAAACAGTTGAAAGGAATAATATAATTGACCCTATTTTAGCAGCTGAAGTTTGTTTGGTTAAAAAAAATTATGGTGTTAAAAGAGTTCAGAGTGTCGGACTTCATCAAGTACACCAGGCTAGAACGCTCGAACACCCATCTTCAGTCTACTACAATAAAATGGCTGAAATGATCCATAATGATAAAATGCTAATCTATTTCTTTCAGGATAGTCTCACAGGGTCTGCATTGAGATGATATATGGGACTGAATAGTAGCGAGATTAATAAGTGGAAGGATCTGGCATACGCCTTCTTGAAGTAGTTAAATTCAATTTGGAAACTTCTCTTGATGGAACTAGCATGATGTCCATGGAGAAGGGAAACCAAAAGACTGTGAGGACATATGCGCAAATATGGTGAGATAAGGCAACACATATCCAACCTCCACTATAGAAACAAAAATGGTGATGTTGTTCGCCAACACCTTCCAATCCTCTTATTATGAGCATTTGATGGGAAACTCATCTCAACATTTCTATGAAGCCGTGAGGATTGCCGAAAGAATTGAACAAGCTATCAAAATGAAAAAAAATTGAAGGTCCTACTATGGATTTCAGAACAATAACCATAGATGAATTAGAAGATGACTCTCAGGTGGGAGACCTTAGTTGTGTGGTCCAACTAGGCCTCGTTGCAGCGTCATTTGCTCAAATGTCTTTACTAAATATTATCATACCTCTACCACTTGAGTTTGTCTACCAGCATCTGTTAAATTCCAGATTTATTTCCCTAACTCCATCAAATCTCATGCAACCATCGTTTCCTAGGTTGTATAATCTAGATGAGAGATGTGAATATCATGGTAGGGTCATAAGACATTCAACTGAAAATCGTAAAATTTTCAAATATCAAGTTCGGAAGATGGTGAGCAAGAAGCTGGTTGACTTTATAAATGATAATATCAACGACCGTATTGTTGTTGTATCATAACGAGCATAATAAAGATCGATAAGCAATGACAAGACATATATGATTGCTAAAGAAGTTGATTAAGATGTCGTATTTTCAATGATTTTGTTATGAAATTTTGTTATTTTGCATTTTGTTTTGGGATCACATCTCATCCTTTAACGAAACATGTCTCTTCTTTGTCTCTTTGTTGTTTTGAAGTCGAAGATGTTTAGCATTTTATTTTGACAAAATATTTTGATCGAACTCTAACATGCGAAATTAAAGCCAGTTAATTCTTAAAGACTAAAAGTGTTTTGATTGGAAAAATTACTCAATAATTGTTAAAATGACATGATAAATAATATAGGGTGACTGACACGATCAAAATATTGATGTCTTATCCCAAGTGCAGGAGTGTCGAAGTAATAAATAACCCGACAAGACCGGGGTCGAACCACAGGGAGGTCGACTATATAAAATTACAAATAATAAATGAAAAGGAGTTGAAGAGAACTTTTAAGATGAAATATTGATGTAAGGATTAAATAAAGATAAACCAATTGTCAAGGTTAGAGTATCCACTAATGCTATTTCAAAGAAGTATAGTATAAACGTTTTTTATTACTCAACTGAAAACCACACGCAAAGGAGGTTCCAATCGAATTATAAATTATGAACATGATTATATTAATTATCTTATCTGAGTAATGCCAATACTTGTAAATGTGGTCAGGTATTCATGATGATAACTTATGTTAACAACAAATCAAATTCCTTTCATAGCACAAGTGTCGGTTATACCATACAGTAGGCTATGAAAGTGCCAGGTATTTGTTGTACCAAGGGTTGTACAACACTGTCGCACCCTCGCGGCGGAGCGCGGCGTCGCAGTGACCCTCGATTGGTTTCGGGTTTTTTTTTTGTTTTTGTGGATAAAGGAGTCGCCACCTAGTATTATGATCACTAGGAACCCTAATTGGTCTTTCAGAGATTCTAAGGCAAGGGACTGGTTGCGTAAAGGGAAGGTATTAGCACCCCTAGTACACCCTACCTAAGGTAAGCTACTTGGTGTTTGGTTTGCCTTATAATTGCTATGGTGTTGTTGTTCTCTTAATTAGTTTTCCTAGGATAGGTTTGCTATGATGAATGATTTGGGTTCAAAGTCTAAAAGCAAGAATCCTTGGCCAATATTGATCATACCTTTAGATATGTCTACAAAGTGCCAAGGGGAACCAATGCTGATCTCTTGAAATCTATGTTTGATTCAGACTAAATTTATTAAGATAGAAATCCAAGGAGATTCAATGTGCTTTAAAAGCTCATTTTTCCCTTGGTATTTCAAGTGTTCGCTACTCGTAAATCGCAAGGAAAAGGAACAAAGATTTAGAAATCTAAGGAAATTCAGAGCGCTTTTAAAGCCTCATTTTTGCCTTAGTGTTTCATACTTTCACGGCTCGTAAACCGTGGAGTAAAAAATTGAAATGTCCTCAATTATAATCGAGGCTTCTTTCAAAGATGTGTGGTGTCTTATTATTCCTAGAAAAATATTTTGGATATTAACCACTTGGGTTTCTTTATCCAAACAATAACATCGAATAATAACAAATTATTCCCAATAATATTTTGGATATTCATCCATTCGGGATTTCTTTATCCAAACATTAACGGTGAATAATAGATGAATTCCCCCCAAAATAAGATTTTTGTGTTTTTTGGATATTGGCCAACACTCTTTGGAGTTTTACAAACATGTTGTAAAATCCAGAAATGCAAGAAAATAATTTTGTTGTGTTTAAGAAATCCATGCGAAAACACATTTTCAAAACGTCCAACATTTTTTATATGAAAAGAACATTCAAAACATGTTAGGGTATTGGTCGTATGCAACACACAAAAACATTTTTATATATTTCTTTTGTCAAGAACACAAACATTTCATTTAATCACAATTAAAGTAAAAAAAAAAAAACTACATATTAGTCAAATTCTTAAGGCTTTAATAAATCAGTTATTAAATCCCAAAAAATATATAGAAACATGTTCTTACATTTTCATAGGAAATACAATATGATTTTATTTGTCCCTAAAATACTTGATCATATGCAAATTAAAACATTAAATTTTTGTCTTTTTCATTTTATAATTCAATAACATGCATAAAAAATACAAACACACACACACCCCTTTTTTACTATGTTTTTATCATTCACCCACATTTACATGTTACAAAATATTAAAAGTTCAAAATAAATCAAAAAGTAATCTAAATATACACAGCAATATCTGAAAATTACAAAAAAAACATAAATAAATCCTCGGGAACAGCGCCGGAACACTAGCGGCGCGTCTTCTCCACGCGCCTCCGCCACTGGCGGCGCGTGGGTTCACGCGTCACTGCAATCAACGCCCGGAAACGGACGGATCTAGCCTGCTTTCTTCTTCTCTTCCCCTCCCTGCCGGCTATGAGGAACGCCGTCACCTGTAAAAGAAGAAAACACGCACAACACAGTTGATTTTAATTTTGTTTTTTTAGATCTGTCAAGTTCCTCTGCCTTCTCCCTTCTCTGTTTGTTTTCCTTCTGCCGATGGTAGATTTGGTGGTTGGGAGGGCTTCTTCTCCTCCTCCTTCGCTTCAGGTGGCTGGCGATGAGGAGGAACGACCGAGAAGGGGGGTGGCGCTGCTGGGAGGTTCCGGTGGAGACCACTGCGTTGATGGTCTTCCTTCATATTGGTGGCAGTGGTGGTTGGCCTCGTTGCTGTTGTTCATGGGTTTTGCCACTGCCGTCTGTTATGCTGGCTTCGTTGTGGAGAAGAGTGTTGCTCGGGCGTTGCTGGAGTAGGAAGGCACTGCTACATGGGGAACGGGCCGTCGCTGCTAGATGAAGAAAACGGGCAGCTTTGGTGGATGAGGAAGGGACATCGACTGTGGGCTGTTGGGTGGAGATCTATGAGATGGCTGAGGAGCTGTGGTTGGCCAGTAGAGGGAGACCGTGGCTGAGGGGAGCAGGAGCAGGAGCAGAGGGTAAAGTGGGGAGAGACCGCCGAGAGAGAGAAATATCTGCTGAGAGAATGAGAAGGTCTAGTGATGGCTGTTGGAGGTTGTGAGAGGAGAAGAAGGTGGTGAAACGGGCGGCGGCTGTTTTTTTATTTTTTTAAGAGAGGAGGGGTTGCGGCTAAGGAAGAGAAACGAGTTTAGGTTTTTTTTTATTATTTATCTTTAGGGTTTTTTGTGTTTGGCTCCCCTTTTCTGAAAAAATTGCCCCCTTGTGAATATTTTTCTCCCCCAGTGCATATGGATGTAAGTTCACTTATATATAAAATCTCTACACGTACTATTTAAGGAAATATTGCAATAATTATAACAGAGATTATCTTCTATAACTAGCACCAACAAATTCTATATATATGGCATTTTATATTGCAGTGATTATTTTCCATAACCAACACGAATCAAATCATATATCTATGGTATTTTATATTGCGATAATGCTCTATGTTATCGCCACATGTAAACCCTTATTATTTTTATTTTTTTTTATTTTTGAAAATTTATCAAAACATGGGTAAAAAATTGGGTAACAACAAACACAAATCTAGATTAATCATTTAACAAGCAAGGTATTAAGAATGAGTAAGCTAAGAAATACAAAACATGTTAGTATCAAACATTAAAGTCCATGTTGAGTTTATATTATACTTATTCTTGCACCATTAGTGTACCCTTTTCACCTTGACAAAATTAACTTAGCTAAACATCAGGAAGAAGAAAAACATAAATAAATAATATAAGAACATAAACATGATATAAGTTAACTAAGTATAGTAAAGGAAATGAAAAGCATAAACAAGAGATTAATATAACATAAAATAAAACTTGAACATTACAAAATATAAAGAAAGAGAGTGGTCTTGATCTGAACACCAAGATGTCTAAATGTATGGCAAATACCTCTTTTTATAGGCTAAAATTCAAAACTATTGATTTGATGATTAATATTGAATGGGTGGCCACCTCTTGACTTGGTGACAACCATTATCTTCTTGTCTGAACAAAACGTCATTACTAACATCATAATTTGAACATATATCTTATATTATCGTACTTGCTATTATAAAACATGTTTAAGTTAGGGAATTTAATGATACTTTAAGTGCAATATGATGATATAAAACCTTGATAAAAATGTACTTTTAAGTACTAATCAGTGACCAAACAAATTTTGATCTCACATACAAGGTTGAACCACACATCATAGAGCTAAGTTTTAGTAGTATGCATAATGTCCTGTAGTGGATTCGGTAGTAATGGACTCGCGAATCATTATTCTTTACACATCCAAATCATTACACTGAATGAGATCAAAATTTATTAATTTTAGGTGACCTTGCTTGAATTGAGAAAAGACCATCTTTGTTTATTCCCTTCACTATTCTTAAAATATATATCCCTTGCAAATCCCAATTTGAGCCTAATGAAAATTTTCTTTCGAAAAGAAACCCTAACATGGATCATACCCCCACATTGGGCAAGTGAGGGATTTTTGATTGAAAATATAAAGACAATGCTTGAATCAATGGTAGAAGAGAATGTTAAGAATGGAACACCAATGATTGAGAAAGGGCTAAAAGTGAAAAAAGCCCTAGACTAGGGGCATCTAAGAAGACTTTTAGGAAAGCTGTGTGAAAGCCAAAAGGTAGACATCACCTACACTTAAAGGCAATTCAAGATTATCCATTAAAGACTTTTGGTATCTGTGATAAAGCCTCTTGTGTCTTCAAATTTTTAGATTGATTATCCATCAAAGAAAAAGTTAGATTTGCTTTATGGCCTTTATGTATAGAATTTTGATCTTTTAAGTGAACATGACATATCACTTTCTTCTACAAAGAAACAAGAGAGAGAGAGAGAGAGAGTTAATGAATAGTTTATGATGATCCTAGGTCTTTGAAACCCTCAAACACTTTTTAGCCTATAAAATTTCCCTTTCTTTCATAGCCATGAACCATAGTTTGCATTACATGCTTTTTAAAAACCTTTCTTAATCAAGTAAGCGATTTGAACCAATAAATGACACTCTCAAAACTTGAAGAGCTTTTCCATAAGAGTCGTGGCTTCATGAACTAAGTTACCAGTTATTATGCATGCTGATAAAAAAGATAAATTTTCAATAAAACCTTGAGTCTTTACTCAAAACCTCTTACTGTTGAAATCCACAAAAGATCATTTCGTCATGTACCATCAAATGACATACCCAAAATTAGATATTAAAAATGACACAAAAAACCATAGGAAAACTATTTTAATTTTATAACAGGTCAATTTCTGTTTTTAAAATACAAAATAATCAAATGATTACATGTGTTGAGTGGCGTGTGTTGGGTCTTTGATCAAAGAAGCTTGATTTTTTAAAATACTTTTAACACTGACATCTCTCTGATTTTATTTTAACAATTAGACTTGAAATGACATAATATTTGAAAAATACGAGTTGATTCTAGAACAAGAGAAAATTCTCGAACAAAAAACCATGGACCGGGTTTGCAAAATCCTTAACAAAAATGACATCGACACTTCTTGACACTCCTTGAACAATTGAGCAGCTGGGGGCAATGCGACGCACCCTAGGGGGAATGCAAACAATATTCAGAGTAGCTAGGGGGCAAAGAAACATAATCAAATGCTGATCTAATGAAATCCATCGAAGCTATGTTTAACATTTAGCAATAACAAATGCTTTTATTGATAGACATAAGAATGAGCATATTTAGATCAACTAAGGGCAATGCTGCTTAAATACAATTTATGAATGAGTGAACTCCAGCAACAGTTGAGAGTAACGATGCACTTAAGGGGCATATTCATGTCTGAAATCTTGGTTTACTCTCTAAAGTATGGTTATGACACCTAAAAGATGTGATTACATGAGTGCATTTGGATAACTACACGCCACCAAGATTGACTATGAGACAATCTATTTTAAAGCCCATTGATTCAAGTTGAATCTAACCACATGAATATGGGTGATAAAAAGGGAATATCAATGATGATGATAATGCATTTTTTTTATGATATGGTTAGACAGGCTAAGAGGAATTGAGAAGGACATTGAGCATACAATAATGAGCCTTTTTTGCTTGTCAAAGTATGGTTCAACTAAAGGCAACATCATGGCTAATTGACAATTTAAGATGAGGTTAACACTAGAAAATGTTTTTGATTATTGTTGGCAAGATGTATACAGCCAATTAAAGGACAATTCTTGAGAGAATCAAATAAGCAGAATGGTTATTTTAAACTCCTTTATGATGAACCAAACAACAACACACTTTGGGGCATGATCAGGTTTAATGAACAATGAGAGTAGTAATCATTGCGG
>Ga0307518_10003685_pt1 | contig 11028 bp, 13 predicted proteins | sample 25_EM_MG_FD_203889 | JGI IMG/M metagenome (GOLD analysis project Ga0307518, IMG submission 203889) | Populus trichocarpa ectomycorrhiza microbial communities from riparian zone in the Pacific Northwest, United States - 25_EM | ecosystem: Host-associated > Plants > Roots > Unclassified | place... | reverse complement strand
TCGTGTGTGCGCTATGGTTGGTTCAACCACTTTATCAATGCCATGTTCCTCACTTGCATGAGTTTCATGCTCAAGCCAAGCGATCTTTCAGTACACTTCTGGCACAGGGCCCCAAGCTTCACCTTTTTTCGTTGATCACCGCCCACAGTGACGGCCAGCCCATTTTTTCCCTCTTGGCTCCACAGCCCCACGTCGTCGCATTGGCTGCGGAATTGCCCAAACGGCGTATTTGCACCAAATTCGGGCGCACACGGAAATCTTTCGAAATACCATTTTGCATAAATATACACCTTCGAAACGTATTGCTGACATTTTTGTTTGTTCAGAATCATGGGAGAACAAGGGCAAATTTCCTCCATCCCTCAAACCTCCTCTCGCAAAGCTAGCGATACTCGCTATCAGATTGGACGAGTACGACGAAGACTTTTTCTCCCTCATGCCGACCTTGTTCCCTTACAACAAATTCACAATGACGGTTCGTATTCGACTCCTTTCCCCCCCTCTCTCAATTAAGTGCTCAACCCGCTGCTATTAGAAACTCATCAAGCGCACGGTATTCCCCGACCACCTCGCACTCCTTACAAAACGACAGGACGACCTACTAGCGCAACTCGGCCAGCTCGCAAAGGCCGGGTTTGCAAAGGCAGAAGAAGAGTGGGAGAAGAGTGTCGTCGCGTGGGGTATGTAACCGTCCATTTTCCCATTTTCTTTCACATGCATTTTCCTTTGCATGCTTTCCCCTTCACATCCATGTTCCTTTTCTGATTCTGATTTTGTTCTCGTGCGTGTGCAGATAAACGACAAGAAAGCTGCGACACGACGCAGCAGAAGCTAGCACCGGAACCGGCTCCGCAGGCCCTACAAGGCATCCCACGGAAGAGATGGATGTGGACGGGCATCCTCCTGCGACGCAGGCTGGGAGCGGCGAAGGAGGAGGCGAGGGAAAGGAAGGCAAGGAGCAAGGGCAGCACCCTCCTGCGAAGCGGTATCGTATGACGGATCAAATGAAGGCGATCGTGTGGGAGCTTGTGTTGTTGAGTAATGAGTGTTGTCGGTTGGAGAATGAGAAGAAGTGAGTTGTTATTTTTCTTCTTTTCTTGGGTCGTTCGTTCGTTCGTTTGCGGGGAATACGGTGCTGACCCTTTATCTCTCCTTCCCTTCTCTAGTACGCTCTCAAGGTTCAGTGATGCAGCTCGGCGATCGGGTTACGTGGTTGCCAGCCACGAAGCAGGATACGATGGCCGCAGCAGCTCGAGCAGGCAAGGAATGGGTGATGACTGGAAGCTGTGGAAGTTCGTACGTACTCACCTCCGTCCCGTTGCTAACCAGAATCGTGATCAGGCAACGTCATGGTTCGTCAGCGGGCCCTACGAGGTCCTACGAGCTTCGAGAGGAACGAGAAGGCGGCTAGGATATGGGAATAGGACACAACGGTGGATGGGTGGTAGGCTCGTACTTGCCTCTCTCCTTTGCCATCCTACTAATACTTCTCAACAGCCTCCTATGACAGTAACCATGGGCGCGAATACTCCGAACACGGTCGGTCAGTCGGTCAAGCTCGCGGCGCCGGGTGTTCGAGTGGGAGACATACAGCGGGTGAAGGCGTTGGCGGATGCAGATCCAGGGATGCCGAGTCGGCGGGTGGCGGCTGCGGGATGCGTAAAAACATTAACGGTGTTTTTCAGGCATGAAGTACGTCGACACCTTACCGTTGGGCTGTGATACTACGCTAACGAAGGATAGACGATGGCGGTCGACGACAGATTTCATGGAACGAGTCGGGCGGCGAATGCAGAGGGGGATACGAGTGCGAGAAGGTGTTGGCGGGCAGGTCTAAACAGCACCAGGAATGCGAGTTGGCGGGTGGTGCGGGATGCCTGAAAAAATGGCTATGTACCAAGGTACGTCGTGACTTGCTGCTGGGCTGTGATACTACGCTGTCTGATGAACGTCGACAGGTTTTCAGGATGACGACGTACGCTTAATGAATCAGGCGGCGATGACAGCGAAGGGTGGGATGAGTGGCGTTGATGAGCAGGGCATCCAGGCAGATAAGTACGTACCTTGAAAGCCGTAGCTCATCACTTTGGATTGGCGAGGTCGCTAACCCTTGAGCTTCAGTTTCATCATGGAGGCTCGAGCGAGGATCCAAGATTCAAGAGATCCGAACCGTGAGATTTACTGAGCAAGGTGTGTGGTCGAGTAAGGGCGTCATTGGCTAACACGCTGCGGTTTCATATCAGTTTGGCGCCGAGCACATGAGAAGAAATAAAATGAAACATACGAGAGATGGCCGCCAACAGCTATCGCCGCTAACAACCCACTCAGAGCATTGCCCCGGAATTCGATTACAATCCTGTAATGGGATCGCCGTGTCAGTCGAGAGTGTGGTTAATGGGCAGCAAGGTGGGGCAAACTGACCAGAAGAACGAGCGCGGGCCCGTCGACGACCGAGGCTGGAAGACGATCATCATGACTGCTACTAGAAGGCGGGTCGCTGCGGAGGGCAGGAATCTACGAAATGATGAGGATGCGAGCCAACGACGAGCTCGATGAACTGCGAAGCGACCAGGGGTGGAGGCCGCTAGGGAGGAGGAAATGAGGGAAGAGGGAATGAGACTCAACGGTGATCCTTCCCCTGCCTTTATACCAATCGTATTACCCATGTACGTACGTACGGTACCGTAATTGCCAATAAGAATTTGTTTGACCGTGACGAACAGACGGCGCCTAAGCGAGATCGCTGATCCATTACAATCGGGATTTCACAATCCCTCCTGAATCTCTCATCTTCGTATTTCTAGTTCCTTAGCTTCCTTTCATTGTTCTATATACTATTGAAATGTTAATAATTTAATCCCTTACAACGAGTTGAATAAAAAATAATCGAGTTGAGTTTCAGAAGTGCAAAACCTACAATACCGCATCGACCTTCCTCATCATTGAACTTCCCAGCGGCAACACAACTCAAGAACAGAGTAACCTCACCATCTGCTGCTACCGTACGCCCCCCACGAGTGAATGCCATTGAAAACAAATGCCGGAATTCAATATATTGAAAGGAGGGAACGCGCTGCCAGTGGACCCACGTCTCCAACGTCGCAAAGCAACAAACATTCTTCCTGGACATGGACGGCTTCTAGGCCAGGAACGTTCAGGACGACCCTGAGCATTCTAATGGAAACCGGAAGAATTGACGTTGGAACATTATCCGTTTGGAATATGAATGGGATTCGGAGGTGGAGATACAGATGTTCAATGGGATCTGGTGGAATGAGCAGGTCATTCAGCACGTAAGTTTCTCGTCGACTCAAATTAGAGGGCCTTGAACTTACCATATGGATAATTAGGTACCCTGTTGAATCACCAAAACGCCGTTTTCTTTCGAATGTATCCCGAGTACACCATAGGCGCTTGAGTACCCGACTGCCCGTAGGTTCTTTTCCATTGCCCAGAAACTGCTCGCTACTGCCAGTAGTCTGACAGGACCCTTGATGGACCTGAATTAGGTACACGTCGGGTAAAAATTCAGACCGTTTTTCCCGTGCGTTTGGGACGGAGAAGGAGGGGAGGAGGATGGGAACAGGCTGACCCTTGGTTTCAAGTTCAAAGTTCCGTGGGGTTGACTTAATTCTTGGGATGCTCGACTCTCGGTAGCTTTATATGGATCGTTTACACTGTTGTATTTATCTGTATGAATTCAACTCCAATGCATTCGAGAGAGGGTGCGCGCTCGTCTATTGGACGAACATTGCTCACTTGAAGTGGGATTTGCTGCCAGGGTCATTGAACCATGCGGAGTTTTTATCCATTCCGAGTGAAGGGCATTATACTTGTGCTTAAACGCGATTTCTTCCGGATGCATTCTGAAAACTCTATAGGCGCTTAGGTGCTCGACAGTTTACAAGTTCGTTTTTAAAGCTACTCGCTACCGCCAGCGAATTGACAGAACCCTTGATTTACCTAAATCAGGTACGCGTCGGGTAAAGATCCAGACCGTTTTTCCATGCTTTTGGGACAGAGAAGGTGGGGAGGAGGATGGGAACAGGCCGACCCTTGGTTTCCAAATTCGATGAGTTGACTTGGAATTTGTTGGGATGCTCAGCTGTTGGTAGCATTATATGGATTGTTTATATTGTCATACGGTCTACATATTTCAACTCCAATGCATTCAGGGGAGGGTACACGCTCGTCTATTAGACCTACATTACTTACTCGAAGTGGGATTTGCTGCCAGGATCAACGGGGACATCGAGCCATACAGGATTCTCATCTCTCATCCATTCCATTTAAGGGACAGCGTACTTACAGCTGATGCTAACAAACACCATTTCCCCCCAGGGCCTAGATGTATCCTAAATACTCTACAGGCGCTTAGGTGCTCGACGGCTCACAAGTTCGTTTCCATAGTCCAGAAACTACTCGCTACCGCCAGCGACTTGACAGGACCCTTGATTGACCTAAATCAGGTACGCGTCGGATAAAAACTCAGATCGTTTTTTCGTGCGTTTGGGACGGAGAAGGAGGAAGGAGGATGGGAACCAGTATGACCCTTGGTTTCAAAGTTCGGTACATTGACTTGGGACTCTTAGGAATGCTGCGCCATAAGTAGTTGTATATACATAACTTATGCATATGTTTTAACTGAAAAACCGTTAAATCGAACTTGCGCATTCGAACGAAGATCGTTAAGCGCTTGTCGATTGCTCGCACACTTTCAGCGAAAATACCACACAACATATTACGGTTCGAGTTTATTTTATTACATACGACATTAACGCCCAACCGGAGATAGTAAGTAGGCCAATTTTTGGTTAGGAAGCTGGTAAATGTATTCGGGAGGGATATGTGCAGATCCAGCTCTGAGTCAATTCCAACTCGGCTTCGTTTGATGTTCTGGACAGGGACAATTAGAGCCCTGTTAGGACCCTGTTGTATATCTTAGCACGCCCCTATTCAAAGAAGTCGGTTAAAACAACATTGTGGACTCGGAAAGCGGAATTGGGGATGGAGGAGAACTGCCAGCACATTTGGGGTAGATCATGTGCGCGTGACTCGCCGCCTTGTTGCTTCGTTCGTTCTTCTGTACAGGAACAATATAAGACCCTGTTACGTATATCAAATTCAAACGATTGAACGAAATGAAAGAAGATTTGGGGATGGAGACGAAGTGCCGGCACTTTGCTATGAGATCTCGTAGGCGATCTTATGATCATGCACTGCCAATTTGCTTTAGCATGTTGCGAGGCACAACGATTTGCAGTTCGTTTGGTATTCAAACAGTGTGATTCATGAGTCATGTATTCAAGATTTTGATATCTACAAGCGGGGGTGCGTTCAACTTGAAGTGCCGTGATGCATGACTTTCGGCGCTTGCGCCCATGTACCTTCCATTCCAAGCCAAGGATAATTAGACACCCATCTCGCTGTTGAACACTTTATTAGCTATCGATGTATTTTATAAAAACATGTTCTGCATACAATATGATGAAGGCGAATGCGTCAACAGATAGAATCCAGTGACACGCCGTGAACTGAACGTGAATGTCATCGCTTGGGCCTCCACATCAACCTGTACCCAATGTTTTGTCATTGCAAGCCTAGCGAGAAAGGAACCGGACTCACTGCTGCCTCTACGAACTCCCAAGGCTTTCAAATTTCAGGTTCGTGCATGATTCAAGTGCCAATTGGGGAGGATTACAGGTGAGATTCATAGCCTCGACCTGCGTATTTGTTGGAAAAGTCCACGGTCGTTGGGTAGATAAAAGGTATCCGAAGAGGGATTGGTCTATGTTGGTATATTATTGGAGGTCAGAAATATGGGAAATGACTCAAACGCACCGCTATCCATCTACACAAAGCGACAGTCAATGATGAGTCCTCGCTGACTCGGCCTGCGTGTTGGGTCTAAAGTGGGCTGACGTCTTGATAACATGCTCGTCAACCATGAAGTTCAAATGGGCGAAAGAGACGGGAAACACAAATGTGAACTTGAAACTCACCATGCGTTCGGTGTAGAAGTCCGCGGCAATTACGACTGGGCCTAAATTGGGATTGGATCGATAACGAGCTTGTGATCGACCACGGGCCACGGCTGGCTCAAACCACAATGGCATATGAGGGTTAGTGAGTACAACGAACAAATAGGGAGACATATTGGAGGGATGGAGCCTTCAGAACGAAAGGGGACAGTGGTGAGTTTGTCATTGGATGACCTGACTCTGTCAGGTGCTTTGAAGTTTTGCGACAGACACGGATTGAGGGACCAGGGTCGATGGTGATCAGTGCAACAAGAAGTTCCAGTTGTCAAGGATCATGATAATTACGGCTGTGGATCCAGTATGTACTCAGGAGGCAGAGAAGCCCTCCAAGTAAGTCGACATTGAGCAGGGTTGTTTGTATGATCGGACATCAAGCTCACAAATTCAGACCTGAGAGATGGACGCTTTTCTTACACATTGGACAGTAACTTCTATTATCATTTTCTCAAGGAGGTTTATTTACTGACAAAATTGTCAGTGAATAAACTCCCTTGAGAGAATGACAATGGAATCAATCTCCTTGAGAATTTCACTTAGGTAAACTTTACTTGAAGGATTTCAAACTCAACAGCCCTGTGTACTTGGTAGCGAGCCTCAGGCGAGCCTAGCAAATAATCCTCAACGTAATTTATGAGCGCTGATCAAGCGCTGATGTCGGATAATGATTCTGGAATCTGGAGGACCAGGACAGGAACCTGACAGGGTCGTTCAAGGGTCTTGGCATATATAAGCTGGAACTTATCTTTGGGAATGCCAATGCCCTCTTTATGCCCGTACGCTCTGTCGTCCTCCATCGTCTTGCTCACTGTGCTCGGTGATCACCAAGCACGACCGTCGAGATCTTATCTGGTATGTTTGGTCACCACTGATGTTGCCAAACACTTGGGCTCACCCTTCTTTTCTTGTTAGATTGCTCATCGTCGTCTCTCGCCTCCATCTACGAATAATCATTCATTCATTGCGGAGGTATGTTCCTGTATTTCTGTTGTTGTAGCTATGCGCTCACAATAGATTTAGCCGCCCAGCTTGATCAGGATCGTGCCAATGGACAGTCCTGCACATTTTCTTTGCCCAAGGTTGCTATATTAATTTATGGCTGGTGGAAGGCTGATTGTGTTCACGAATGTATGTCATGCCGTATGTTGTATTATCCGTTGCACATCTCTAATCGTTTAACAGAATGTTGAATCCTCGCGTTGACCGACCCACTGCAACCTCAACTGCTTTGTTTGACTTCAAGACACTTGCAGACCATGTTGTTGGTCCTAGTTTCCTGCACTCCTGTAACACCAATCCAAGGTCCCATTTGCCGAGGTTCGAATATATTCCTGCTCTATTTTTTTCTTGTGTGTTTGACCATCCTATTACAGTCTTCTCTGCCATTCTTATCCTTGGAGACTAGTTTTCGGGGTGTCGACTCCATGCAGGTATGCCGAACATGTGCACTAATGCAAGAGGGAATTTCTAACTGTTTAAAAGATATATTCCTCCTTTCCTGTGGTCAAACCCAACCTCATAACCGCCCTGGGGGTAGCCCTTTAATCCGACACCAGATTTTGCGTTCCGGGAAACGCTGACACCAGTTTAACCGCCTCCGATATTCTCAGGTCGTCTCTCTGGTGTTTCGAAATCCAGTTTCACGTTCCAGGAAAGACGGTCGGGCGTTAGGTTAGCCACCCATTGCTGCCTCTCCGAGCGTGTCCACGGTATATCCCAATCACCTGCTCCCTCACTATGCGGACGCGTCAATGGTCCTGGACTGCCTTCCAACACTATATATAAACTTCCCTCCATCGCTGCCGCCATGTCATCCCGTTGATAATACAATTGCATCATGTTCATATCGATATTGGATTTCAACTCCAGATTTCAAGTTCCGGGAAAACGCAGTCAGGTGTTGGGTTAGCTGGCCATTCCCTTGACCCTCTGAACGTGTCGACGGCATATGGGAATCGCAATGGGTATCCGAATGACTCGAATGTGCGGACCCTGGACCCCCGTTCATATTCTAACACGATATATCGAGTTCCTGTCATCGCTGCCGCCATGTGACATATCATGTCCGTTTCGGTGTTGGATTTCTCATGTTCCGCCAAACGAGGTGAGGTGTTGGTTAGCTGGTCATTCCCTCGACCCTCTGAACACGTCCACGGCATATGGGAATCGTGATGGGTACTCGGATGACTCGGATGTGCAGACCCTGACCTCCCCCCCCCATTCATATTCCAACACCATATATCGACTTCCCTTTATCGCCACCTCTATGTCAGGATTTCCCAATCCCGTTGACGCGACGCTTGTATCCTGCCCATTTCGGAATGAGATACGACTCTAGGTTTCTGCTTCCGGGTTATTCCAGCTGCAGTTTGCAAGTCCAACCATCCGAGTCGTTTGCGTTGTCTTCCACAACCTCGTCGTTCCCTTCCGAATCCCATCTCCTTTACCCCCGAAAGTGATTTTTGGCCTCTCTTCCTAGCTTTGGTATGCTATCTTGGATCCTGGACGTCTGGACGTACCAATGTCCTTCCCAAATTGTGACACTGCTATATATCGACTTCCGGGGATCACTATACGGGGTCGCCGACATTTATTCGCATCTCATGTGCGGACTGGCGTTCAATGTCGTGGCCCCCCATTCAAACGATTGCGACGCACAAGCTAACGAACGTGGGTTATTCCAGCCATCTGAGTCGTTTGCGTTGTCCTCCACAACCTCTGACTCTCTTCTTCACCTGTGGAGGGCATTTTTGGCCTCTCTCAACCTCGCTTCCAAGTTCTTTGAGGTTCTCTCAACCTCGCTTCAAGTTCTTTCATGGCGTCTCTCATCCTCGCTTCCAAGTTCTCTCAGGTTCCAGCCGCCTTTGCCATTTTGGATCATCGACATGACGTCTGGACTACTCGGGATCGGCGAGATGTATTTCAAGTCCCACGCCCGGGGATCGCCCGCGTGCTCGTTTGGATGCCCTGGCATTCAAGCTGCGGTTTGGACAAGGATCAGCCTCTGCAATTCGAACATGCCACTACGACGCCCTGTGAATCATATATGCGTACGTGTTTTCTCGCGCCTTGCCTGAGTATCTACTTATCATTATCCGTCATCTTATCGTGTAGTTAGTAAATAGTTTCTCGTGATTTCTTGCCCTTCGGGGGGGGAGAAACTCTGTCGGCACGCAAAAAAAGGCTATAATAGATCGTTCACCTAGGCTGTTTTTTAGCGTTTCGACCCTGTTTTAGCCTTTTATAGTAATGAAATAGGGGAAATCGACCAAAGAGAATACGGGAAACAGTGAATGCTGTTGAGAATGAAGCTCCTGATCATGAGTGCCGGACCAATCAGATCACGCAGATGTGTTCTCACGCGGCCGGGAAAATCTTCCAGGCTGATTTCGTGTCCGTGCGTTGTACATTCAGAGTCACTGGCTGGAAATTTGTTGGGGTTTCGTGGGGCTCAAAGTGAAAGAAACATGGCGGCGCCCTCGTACCCGATTAGGCATCTTCCACATCATCAAGCTCGTTCTCCACACCGGTTTCCTCTTCAATCCTCGTTAAGATTCCGGTCATCTCTGGCCTGAATAAAATTCCAGAACAATGAGTTCAGATGTAGAGATGGTTGGGGTCGTGGAGAAGCGAGCCTCTTTGTCACCGGACAATCATCACCCTTCGTCTCCACCTCACACCGTCACTTCCGTCACCACAAGTCGTCGTTCGTCGATTAATAAGAATTGTATCACTAATATTCAAGACCTCGGTGGGCCTTCGGGTGTTGCAATTTCCATTCCGCTCCTCATACACTCTCCATCACCAGCGCCATCCCACGAACACAACGCTGCTTCTTCCTCTGCGGCGCCGCCTCCCAAACCCGCTTCGTCTGCCAAACCTCGTTCTACCAAACCCACCAAACCTGCCCGCTCGCCGTCGCCTTCGCCTCCCCCGCCGCCACCTGTAATACCCCTCAAAACTATCCGACTCGCCATCCAGCTCGGAGGTCCGTCAAACTATGAAGTTGATATATCGCGGCAGTCCAAGGATACCGGACAGCGTCCGCCGACTCCACCACCCGCCGCAGTGAAAAAAGTGGCGGATTCCAGCGATTCGGAGGAAGAGGACGATGAGAAAGCAAAGATGAAAAAGAAAAAGGTTTTTCATTTTTTTCGATCCTTCTACATACGCTGACTAACGTCGTTTTAGAGAAAGAACGTCGCGTCAGAGTATTACGATACCTCTGACCCGTTTATCGACGATTCCGAACTCGCGTTGGACGAACGCCAGTTCTTCGCTCAGACGAAACAACAGGGATTCTACGTCTCAAGCGGTGAAGTCGCGCTTATGAAGGACAAGTACGGGCCTTTCCTGCATTTTTACTCACAATGATTCTGACCTTTCCTTTAGAACACCCAAGAAACCCAAATCCAAGAAAATCTCATTCGCTTCCGGACTCCACCCCTCACTCGCCACGGAAAAGAAAGACACCACCTCCATCGAAGGCACACGAGACGCCCCCATCGCTATCGACAACGGCGGCGAAGATAAACGCCTGAAGCTCGACGCCGGTGTGGGGATCGCCGCAGACGCTGAACACGTAGGCCAGAAACGAAAGCGGCAGAACAGTGTCATCACGGAGAATGGGAAGCGGAAAAAGGTCGTGGATGAGAATCTGTTTCATCCAGAGTTGCAGGTTATGATCAAGGAGCTGAAGGAGCTCATTGCGAAAGGTACGTTGTTCTTAGCAAAAATGCTGGGCCATTTCGGAATTTTCGTGTGTGCGCTATGGTTGGTTCAACCACTTTATCAATGCCATGTTCCTCACTTGCATGAGTTTCATGCTCAAGCCAAGCGATCTTTCAGTACACTTCTGGCACAGGGCCCCAAGCTTCACCTTTTGTCGTTGATCACCGCCCACAGTGACGGCCAGCCCATTTTTTCCCCCTTGACTCCACAGCCCCACGTCGTCGCATTGGCTGCGGAATTGCCCAAACGGCGTATTTGC
>Ga0307518_10003682_pt1 | contig 11032 bp, 8 predicted proteins | sample 25_EM_MG_FD_203889 | JGI IMG/M metagenome (GOLD analysis project Ga0307518, IMG submission 203889) | Populus trichocarpa ectomycorrhiza microbial communities from riparian zone in the Pacific Northwest, United States - 25_EM | ecosystem: Host-associated > Plants > Roots > Unclassified | place... | reverse complement strand
CATTTGGTGGCACACGCTCGGGACCACATCGGTTGTGATCGCCGTACTCGCGGCGGCTCCAAAGCATCAGTCTGCTGACTTCGTGTTCCGCACATTCATTGACGGAACTGGTATGGATGGGAACGAAGGATGGGGAACACGTGCAAGCCATGCATACGTTTGTGTGATTGGCATGTTAATGGCTCAGTATACGATGACAGGTGAGAGATTTGCATGCCCATCAGTGGTTCTGATGAATAAACCTCGAATCAAGGATACGATGCAAGTGCTCACGTACATTTTCTTCCTTGCACTTGGCGTGGTGCAGTTCTGATGTCCTTGTGTGGTTAGATGACCGAGGAGACTCGAAACGCTGCTATTGCAGGTTCTATTGGCATCGTCACGGCCATTGGTTGTTCAGCCATCCTTGGGTGGTTTCTCATTCTTGGACTCCTCTTTTCTATCCAAGACCTCGAGACCACCATCAACTCACCCACTGGTCAACCCGTAGCACAGATCTTCCTCGATACCGTTGGAGAAAAAGGTGCTATTGTACTAATGGTTATTGTCATAGGAGCCATGTACTTCTGCGGGTGAGGGTCTCCTTTGAAGATAGGTGATCTGAATGGCTGACATTTTGTCAGCACGTTCTCGATCACTTCAAATTCTCGGATGATGTTTGCGTTTGCGAGAGACGGCGGTATTCCTGGACATAAGTTCTTTCGTCAGGTTGACGTTAAGCGTGGGACGCCTATCCGCACTGGTGCGCTGCATGGCCATCTCAATTGTTCTGTCAGGCTGAACGCTGAGTGTAGTGTGGCTTGCTTGCTTGCTGAGTTTCCTACTTGCTCTTCCAAGTCTCGGCAGTTCGGTCGCTTTCTCTGCAGCAACCAGTATCACAACCATCGGCTTTTATATTTCATATGGTATGTCACTCCCTGATATCAATGCGAACCGGACACATATTCACGCCATTCATTACTCACGCTGAATCATTGCAGGAGTCCCGATCGCGTTGCGAGTAATATACCGGGGACGGTTCACACGCGGACCTTTCCATCTTGGCTCATTCTCTGTGCCAGTAGCCATCAGTGCCGTTTTGTGGATTGCCTTCATTTCTATCGTGTTCATCCTTCCTCAGGAAAACGTACGTTTTTTTTGAGTTAGATTCATCCTGCCTCAGTTCAACCTTTCCCGACCGCAGCCCGTCACCTCACAAACATTGAACTACTCGATTGTCTGTGTGGGAATCGTCCTCTTATACAGCATTGGATTCTGGTTAATCAGTGCGAGAAACTGGTTTACTGGACCCATAAGACAGATATCTGGTGCTCTCGTTTTACGGTTCAGTTTTCTACTTTCGACTGACTATCTCAATCCTTGTATAGCTGAGGAAATGGGAGTGTCCAAGACATTAGAATCTGAAGAGTTCAGAAATCAAAACGCAAAGACTTCATAAACGTGATGGTATGCGATACGGCGGAAGTTTGTTCCTATGCTATACAGTAATTATCAATGAATACATTGGTGACGGAGGATCCTGCCACTCTGTTTGGAGTCCTGGAGAAGACGTTCCTAACACAACACTACTTACACATACTTCTCCGGGATCCGCAACTACCACAATGAATGGGCTTACGTTATATCCAGGATTGTAGGTTCACCTAGAGCAGTACTAATACCCAGCTCCTCTGGGTATGCAATGATGGCACACGACGACGCGATCCTCTTGAACTGCTTACCGTGCGGCAGCTCCGCCAATAGAAGTGCTCTAAACGGCTGTTCGAGGTGCACCATCAGTTTCCATGCAGCGTCGGTATCGTCTTCGACCGAAAGCCATGGGTCCCAAAGGCGGACGAGGACATACGGATTCTTTCTGAGAAACGATCCCTCCTTCAGTTCATCCGAGCAAGATATGCGTAGCTGTCTCAAACCGCTAGCATGGATATCGTATATATTGTTGTCCCCTTCGCCTCCGTTCGATACCACCTCCCTGACGTGGTATACGATGCATGGTAGGGTTAGCCTGCGGTTAATGCATTGCGGCGGGTGAAAGTTGGTCAGCGTTTCCAGCAGCGAGTGTGCAATTCCAGGATTAATGATACCCCGAATCCTCGATATTGAGCGTTCCATTTGGACGTCATCCAGACTTTGCTCAGGGTGGGGTATCATTTGGTATGAAGTGAGAGTAGAGGGGAAACAACTATGGTACGATGAGGCTGGCCCGACCCAGTCTAAAATCGAGGCATCCCCTGATTGCGACACAACTTCCGACAGTAGACGTCCAAGGGATTTGTCTGCTGATTCACCATATATCACGGGCAAATGGAGATCAAAGATTCCGAAAAGAGAATAAGCAATGTCCTCCGACCGGGTAGTACGACGATCTGAGGCCCACAGGAGCTTGGATCGTGGGTTATCCATGCCCGGACAAAATTCGCGGAGATGTCGCGGAGCTATACTTGTTGCCTTCGCCAGTTCATTGAGCATAAAACCATCCTCCTTGTGATTCAGGGAAGTATGATACAGGGACCAGTCATTCCTGTAGAACAATATAGTGCGGGGTGCCAATAGCTCCTGCAGGGTCCACCCCCTTTTGAACCAGGCGCTGCCGGCAAATGAATCGGGAGTAGAAACATCCGAGAGGCACACGATTGTTAACGCCGACTGTCGGTACCACGAGAACATGGATCCGATTGCTTCTTGCAGTTCTGCGCTGCTCTCTTTATCGATGCAACAAGTATCACTCCACGCCCACTGATACTTGTGTTGTTCCGCAACACGGCAGAATGATTGAAGCTTTGTGAGGCCGTCTGTGGCAGTCATTTTATAGATAACGCGGCCTTGGATTTCACGCAGTAACGGCTCGCTATTTCCCCATCGATGGGATAGTGTAACGAACTGGAAGTAGGCTGTGACTGTGGGTAGAACATCCGTTGCCTGGTCGCTGTCACAATTCGCCATCGACTTGAGCAGGTCACGATACAGCGGACTTCTCTTGAACTTCTGGACCTGTGCAAATCTATCGCATAGCAAGCCAGTACCAGTGTCCAAGAGGCGCGGGGGTGCTCTTTCCAGGACATCAGCTATAATCCCCTGAATAACCTGTTCAAACCTAGCACCAGTTTGCGACGCTTCAGTGACTGTTTCCAGTGGGGAAGGTTCACCACCTTCTCCTCCACCAACAGTAGCATCATTGACGATGAGGAATCCACTACGACTTCCTGAAGGAGTGTCATTCTCGTCGACATCTGATACACCTAGTTTTTCGGCCTTCATTCGAAGATAGCGTGTAATATTCCCAAGGTAATCGACCCGATCTGGGTGCCCGGGAGGAAGGACATCCAATGCGTCTCGCGAGAGTGCGATAGCCGCGTCTAGATCAGTGCCATCGCCCAAAGCCTTAAATCTGTCCCGGAGAGAAACTGCAAGTGTTTTCATGGCCGCGGGACGGTCCGGATGTCCCCGGGGATAACGCTCTAGTGCCTCTCTTTTGAATATGATGCCCTCATCCAAGTCGGTGATTACACCGAGCCTATTAAACCGATCACAAAGGGAAACCCCCAGTGTTTTAAGAGACGCAGCACGACCAGGATGACCCGGCCGATGGAGTTCCAATACGGCTCGTTTGAGTTGAATAGCCTCTTCCAAGTCTGCTATCTGACCCCGTTCCTTGAACCTGTCGCAAAGGGAAAGAGCGAGTTTTCCAAGAGAAGTAGAACGATTTGAATTTCCGGGGGGATGCTTCTCTACTGCTCCACGTCTGAGGGAGACAACCTCATCCAAGTCTGCCATCGGGACTTCGTCTTGACCCAGAAAGTTCAGTGGCGGCTTTGAAATAGACTTGTGCTTCAGATACAGGATCTCCTGGAAGAAAAAAAACGGACTCACCACAGTCCTCGATGGATAGGACTAGGTTTTGCGACTAACAGCGGTACCAGGGAGAGGGCAGACAATAAAACCGCCAGCTAGGGAAGAAAACTTCAGGGAAGAGTAAAATGAAGCGACAGTGGAACGAACATCCAGAAGAATACAATAACTTGTCCCCCATTAGCACGACAACAAGCGCCAGTCGTGAGAGGATGCGCCGCTAGATTCAACCTGCTCCATTTAAGGCATGATAACGTGTTGACACTGAGGGGCTTGATTTGAATCGACAGTAACTACAATGGAACTAGACTTGGCGTAGATGCTGGTATCTAGTAGCACGTTGACAATTTGCAAATGGTGCAGGCTAGATCATGAGGGTATTCCTGCCGTGAAACGTGCTGGTCAGCGGAAACACGCACCAGTACTGCAGACGTCCATAGCGATTACCGAGGCCAGTGAGATCTAGGAATAGTCAGGATAATACGCAAATCAACAAGATAAGAAGTCGAGGCCCGGAGCTAAGAACAGCAAAAGTGGTGTATTGCGCTACGATTGACTTGGAGGAGCTTGGACCCAGACACTTGCATCCTCTTTTCATCAGTCCAGGTTGGTCGTCAACTTGAAGTTGGTAGTTCAACTTTCACGTTCAACTTGCACGATCATTCATTTTGCTCCGGGGTTGTCGCTGAGATTGGCCGGACCGGTGCGGACTTGCGGACATGGTAACCGGTCACGTGGCCGACGCTGCGGGAATGCCAGATAATGATTTGAACTGGTTTTGTACTCATTATCTTCAAAATTTAAGATTATCGTCTCTACTCTTCAACACGCCAAAAATGTAATGATCCAATGAAAAGTATCAAATTAAATCTGTGTGGACAGTCCAGGTACTAGATGGTAATAAGCAACAAAGAAAGTCACGATCCGTTACAGCGAGAGGTTCGTAGCCTGGCACAATTGGTCAAAAGTCGCGTCAAGAAGCGTATGGATTCAGTGCACACACCTAACGCAATCATACGCAAGTTAGATACCGCTTCGTACTGACATGTCCCTGCGCTCGAGAGGATTCCGAAATAGAGTTATAAACTAAACAATCCGCTTGCCCTCTTCCTGCTCTGCACAGGGTGCACCATCACGAGCGAGATACCGAGGCCGACAGTTAGTCCAATTGCAACAGATATTAGCTGCAGCCCCGTATAGAAACCACTTATGTACGACGAGGACGAGCCTGAGGTCTGGTCCGACACGAAGTTGAGTAGGCCGCCATTACCAAGACCCGAGGGGACTTGGAACAGGATTCCAGTGATCTTTGGAATTCAGTATTGGTTGTGTGGCAAAAAGAGCAGAGATGAAGATACATACCATCACAACGAACGCATTCCCATTAAAGAACCGGCCATACAGATTAGAGATGAACCCGACCGCAAATGCACTGGCAAACTGTATTATCATACATTTTTCAGAGAAAGGGAAAACTTCAATAATACCCCACGGCTGCGCTGATGTCATTCTGGTTCGGAAACTTGAGACCCACGAAGTGGTTCGTGACCCATCCTACGCATGAAATAGCGATCAACAGTAGCTACAATCCCTCACGTGTCAGCCAACACTTACAAAGGGAAGTCAACCAAGGGGGTGGAGGCACATACCAGCTCTTGCTTCCACCATGGTGCCATCAACCGCATACTCAAAAACAGGGAAAACATTGGTACAGTTAAAAACGCCCACCGCAGACTTGGAGTTCGTTGCCACCATGGTCCCGCTGGGTCATGACTCTCCACACATGCATAGTCTGTGGGTCCAATAACCCCCTTCCCGATGAGCTTTGAATACACCTCCGCTCCAATGGCGAGGCCGAATCCAAGGAAAAGGGAATACATCACAGCGAAGCAAAGCCGAACTGCGCCTGCTACTAGAGAGCGTGAGGAAAGCTCAAGGGAGCCACAGAGGACGATGAAGCCCTGGTAACTATTAACCCGTGCAAACGGAAAAAATATACCATCACCACACCCACAGGCAAAATCAACACGACCGAACTACTAGCCACCGCGGAATAACAAAATTGCTCCGTCGATGCTAACGCAGCACTCACGAAACTCATCAATGTCGCGATCGTGATTTCAAACACGTTCCCATACAGCTCATTCCGTGGGCAAAGAAGCTGCACAGCAACTAGCAATGCGCCAAGCGGCGCAGAAGCAAGTGAGTCGATGAACGATCCTGAAAAGGAAACGGAACAAATTGATGCGGAACACATCCCGCCAATTAAGATGAGTTGGATGAAGTTATACAGTGGCTTCTTGCGCATAAGGACGTCAAGAGCTGCGGAAGCCTGCGAAACGGACATGGTGTCATGGATGACCTAAATTCACGGTGAGCAGTTATAGACACAAGAAGACAGAGGCGTACATTCCAATACAACGCATATGCTTCCCCCAACTTCTCTAAATCCAGCGCCGATCCCTGACGAATAAACTTGACGTTACTCGTACCCGTCGCACTGTCCTCGAACGAGATGAGCATCATGTCAGGGAGGTACATGCAACTGAGCTCGATATCGAGCACGCGGCTCGTGCTTTGAATCTGTGCGACGAGTCGGTGAGACGGACCACCGAACATCATCATTGCGCGTGCGAGTTTGAGGATAAATTCTTGCCGCTGGAGGATGGCAGCCACATGCCGGGTGATCTATGCAACAAATTAAGTCATCCAGTTGCATACGAAGAGTAGAAATATACCCACCCAAACCTCAGTTTTCTTCCGCTTCTGCCTCTCCTTCCTCTCGATGCGTTCCTGTTTCTTGCGCTGCTTTTCTAAAAGCTTCTCCTTCTCTTTTTCCTTCCGTTTCTTTTTCTCGTATTCAGCCCACTTCTCCTCAAAGTAATCCTTCCATCCCGCCCCATCCATCTCACATTCAGGCGTGCCACCTACACTTCCTACCATCGGACTAGTCTCTCCACTCGTCTTCAATGTCGTGTCCCCACTCAGCCAACCCCGACCATCACGTGGAGTACCAGGAAGAGAGCTTGAAATGTCCCTCCACCACTCCACCACAGTAGTCGTAGCAGTGGAAGTTGTACCAGTGCGTGAAGCAGACGTAGGAAGAGGGAAATCCTTCAGAACATTTTTCCAGCCTCTTTTGATGCCTTTGTCTTCAGCTCCAGTTCGTGAGGATGGAGTTACTGAGCTGAAAGGCATTCCAGATTCAGGGACCGAGGTTACAAGGGAACTCTCAGAGGAAGCTGGCACAGGCACCGAGACCGGCGTTTCCGATAACTGCACCTTCGCACCTTCTACAAGCATTTCAGCTTCGGCGTTGTGCCCCACCAAACCATCCCCTCTCCGCAAATCTGGAACAAGCGAAACCCCGCTCGGAACTGCAGTGCTTCCAAGACCACCTGTTCCAGCAATAGCTGCTGTCGTCGACGTCGAGGCCGGTAATGACTGTGTGCGGAGATACAAAGGGTGCAGCAGGGAGGGTGCAGAGGACGTCTTCAGTGATCTCCTCATTTGCTCGGAACACTTGCCCCTGTTGCTCTTAGGGCGATCTACCGGTCGTACAAGCACTCCTAACTCGGACTCTCCACGGTCATCGTCGGTGCCTGCAGCCGAACTCGCCCGACTGGTGGGGAAAGGGGTGCTCCTCCCATTCACGCTTCCTTCGTCGGAGTGTTCACCTACGCGTTCTTGCTCATGGTCGTTTCCGTACAGAGCTAGCAAGGTGCTGAGAACACCTGTTCCAAGGCGAGGATGTGCGTGCGGTGCGCACGTGGACTCGGACGGTCCTTGCTGCGATTCCGGATCGTGACCATCGAAGCCTCCATGGGAGTGAGCGGTCCGATCAACCAACAAGTAGAGCCACGATGGAGTACTTTTGTTAGTTTTCTTGTTACCGTATCTCCCGTTCTTAGAGGTGGAATGCAGTTGTTCGACGTTCATGCCATCTAGTTCCGCACCAGTTACCACGTCCAGATCAGAATGTCTCAGACGCCTTCGCCTACCTTGTCGGTTCCCCTGCTCGAGGGGTTTCTCAACTTCGTCCAGATGGGTATCGGATCTTTCATTGTCTCCACCTTCTCCCTTCCCATGTACCTGGCTACCACGTCTTCCAGAGCGGGGATGCGGGGAATGCAACCAGGGAAATCCCCTCCTTGTATGCGCGCGGACGACACCGGCGGCATGCTGTGCTGCCAACCTTTCGATTTCTTTTTCGGCACCCGGGTCAATCACAGGAGTGTCGTGACGTGTGCTCAGCCTTCGACGGATGTTCCCATCACTGTTGCCCCAAAACCCACCAAAGAGGGTATTGCTGCGAGACATCCTGCCGCAGCTGTCTCCCGAGTAATTAGGGGCGCTATGATCGGGAGGTACCCCTAATGCCAAGGTCTGGCAGAGGGGTGTGGGACGAACAGGTAAGCCCTCCCTCTCATGTGGGTCTATCCATACTTCTCCGGGTACGTCGTGTGTATGCTTGACCAACAGCGAGGAATCTGAGAACGGCGTGCTGGCCCCTGTTGTACATGTTGGGGACGTTTCAGTCGTCAGAGTGGCGTTAGGGTCGTCCACAGGTGAGTGTAAAGCGACCGGTATTCTGAATGGCTTTAAATAGCGGTCATTGGTGTCAGAACGTGTGTCGGACGTGGGGTTCTGGTGAACATATGAAGGCGGTGTGGCGGTGGTATTCGAAGCGAGAGGCTGAGTGAGGGATAACGAGCGACGACGGTGTCTAGAGAGTCTAACCACACTGTTCGCCTGGTTTCTTGAGTTAACGCTCTGAGATCTATGGCGTTCAAGGGCCCCGCGGAGGGTCTCAAAAGCCTCTGGCTAGAATTTCATTTAATTGAATCAGTGCATTTACATCTTAAACGATGACACATACATCAAGCCCCAGTTCATCCAACGCATGCATGCTTGGACGCGGGGACGCTGCTGAGTCCACACTTATGTGGCCATCATCTCTGCTTGCCCACTGTACATGTCTCGGCGTTCTGTTACCACCGGTGCGACAAACAGTGGGTTGAACTTCTGTACAATGAAGCTCCGTGGGCCGACGAGAGAGCGCACCAGATGGGCCAGACATGATACTGATAGGCATGGTGGGAGAGCGATGTCCAGGAGTATGGAACATCGCAAGGGAAGGGTCAGAGAATTGACGCAGTGATCACTGTTCAGATGCCAGGTGGTAGGTGAAAAAGAGGTCGTACATGGCAATTGGTATTTGTTATGTTGTGGCTGTAGCTAAATATTTCTACGAGAATGAAATCTCGGCAAAGGATAGAATGGTGTCGGCTGGTGTCGGGTGCGGAGTGTCTCCAACACATCGATGCTAAAGAGTGGGACTACCTTAGTCTGTTTATATAAACGAGGGGGAAACCATACGATCGGTTCTGAGGCAATCTTCCAATTCCATCAAAATTTCTTTCTTCCGTCGCCCATGCATAGGCGTGAACGAGGTAATGCGTTGTTTTGTGCCAGAAATTTTGCGAGGTTCGGTTCAATCTGTGAGGACGGGGAACTTCTGCTGGAATGAGTAGTGCCGACAAAGTGAACGCCCTGACGTCATGGATACCCTCCGGATAATTCCGGCCTCTTTTGCTTCCCCCTCTTGGCCAATGAGACACAACCGACAAGTGGAGCGTCAAGAACAAACGATGACAGCGAAGTCGCGGAGTGTGTACCGTTTACGTGGATTTTGTGTCGCTCCGTCTTATTCTAATTTCAGCAGTGAGTACCGTATTCTCACTGCTCCACTCCCCATGCCATAGTACCAACACGTTCAAAACTTACTGATGAAATGAACTAAGATTTACGGCCGACTACGCTACGATACATACATAGGAAGATAAGCATCACGTGACGCCGCGTATGCACTCCACACGGCATTGACTTTGTCGTACAATCACCTCTGCACGTCCCTTGGCTCCAGGCGCGAGGGTGACCATACAGTGGTATTTGAACACTCGAGTACTAGAGCAAGGACGTATCACTTTGCTCCCCAACCGTGCAAGTGCACCGCTTGCTGCCTATGATGGTATAGCATCATGTCCCCTTGCAGGCAGCTCATGACCGGTAAGTCTCAGTGCACTATGAGGTGCTTGACTCGACATACAGGACATAAGGCAATTTGTCACTTCGAGCAGGGCTTCAACCGCGCCTAATTCGCCGAGTCCTTTCGTTGATGGATTTCCCTCTTCTCGTTACATTCCCGCTTGTTCAAACAATAGTAAGAATTCATTACATCGCCGAGCCACGACCACAGATTAGGTAGAGTGCATTGTGAGGTGAGTCTCGTGTTTTACTGCGAATCTAAATGGGACATTCACCTGCGATCAAATCAGAGATACCACAATGGGCATCTCCCCACACGTATTTGCCGGTCTTGTAGTGTAGCGGTTATCACTCGGGATTCTGATCTTACGGTCTTCCCGAAACCCAGGTTCGAATCCTGGCAGGACCTCCTCTTTTGTGTTTTACTTTTCTACTGATTCTCTTTTGATGAGTAGGGTCATATTGGATTTACCTGCTCACACAGACCAGTGCTGTCAATGTGCACAGCAGACAGAATTGGTTGGACATGCTGAAGCTGCATCAATGTTGACCTTGCATGTTTTTGCACACTGAAGTCACATTTGAGGATTTTCACCGCAGTCATCTACAGTGCCGACGCCAAGCAGTGATCATACCGAAGATGGGATTCATGGTATGATTAGCCGCCGAGTGTGTTCTTCATCCTTTCTCCACTTTTCTACATGTGTGGTATTTAATCCACTGGAAACATGCACAGAACATATGCATAAGCATCTGCCAGGTTAATCTAAGTGCATCAAAGACCTCTCAGAATGAGCTGAACACATTGTTTTGCGTAGGATAATGTATATTATTTTTCAGGTTCATCCATTCCTCTGTCGAATATGACCAAGCCAACTTCTAAGCACTTGGCCCTGCATTGTTTGATTGTAGATCAAACAGATGTTCTTCTTCCTGCCACACTTGACTATTTGTCGCAAATACACGTCACAGGGTTGCACTGGGTCCCCTTGGGACAGCCTAGATGGGGAGGTAAGTAACACGATATGTGATTCGCTACAATCGAAGCACTTACATCCATCTGATCCGCCGTTACAACAGATATAATTGTTGGGACAGGTATACTGTCGTTTATCACACTGAGAAACGCCCAAGC
>Ga0307518_10003681_pt1 | contig 11033 bp, 12 predicted proteins | sample 25_EM_MG_FD_203889 | JGI IMG/M metagenome (GOLD analysis project Ga0307518, IMG submission 203889) | Populus trichocarpa ectomycorrhiza microbial communities from riparian zone in the Pacific Northwest, United States - 25_EM | ecosystem: Host-associated > Plants > Roots > Unclassified | place... | reverse complement strand
TCATGCGGGTTGGGTGCGGGTGGCTGTGCTGAGTAGCGTGAGGTAGTCCAAACAGACCCGAAGCTATTCCGAGTGATCGCGACGCTCGCAGGAAGAGGTAGGGAATAGCTACTCATGCAGGACCTTCACGGGACCCTATCGGGTGTACCAAGCTGCGCATTGGAGAGCTCTCATGCGGGTTGGGTGCGGGTGGCTGTGCTGAGTAGTGCGAGGTAGTCCAAACAGACCCGAAGCTATTCTGAGTGATCGCGATGCTCGCAGGAAGAGGTAGGGAATAGCTACTCATGCAGGACCTTCGCAGGACCCTATCGGGTGTACCAAGCTGCGCATTGGAGAGCTCTCGTGCGGGTTGGGTGCGGGTGGCTGTGCTGAGTAGCGCGAACGAGCTCGGGTGAACACTGATCGGTATATGCGCACCTAGAGATGCGTGCGTCTCTACAACGGGTTTTCCCACGGATACAATGCAACACTACGCACGCACACCACACGTGTTGCAGAGGACAAACCAGCCAGGCCGGCCAGGTATGTACTCATATCTGCACACTGACACTCACGCACACAGGCAGACAGCATCTCATTTGCACATACACCTGTACCACGAGTAGGATGACCAGGGTGACAACAACACGAGGTATGCACACACATACTCACATGCGCTCACATGCACTTGGACTCACACGCACATCCTCACCCGCTCGTACCAGCTTTTTACTACTTATGCACACGTGTACCATGGATGACCACCACAACGATCTGGACGCCGACAACAACGACAACGACAATCGCCACTACCTTAACCACAACCCCCATCAACTTCAATAACAACAATCTACAACATCGAACTGGATACATCTGCATCAACGATCGTGACCTGGATCGGACGACGATGTCATTGGTGAGACACAGACGATGACGACGACTGGCGTAAGACACAGCAACAACAGCGACAACGACAATGTGACACAAACGGCCAGTGCCACGGTGACACGACGACGACGACGACGGCGGCGGCGTATCAACGCGTCCACACCAACACAAAGATGACAAAAAAAAGATGGCCAATGCCATGGAGACACATCTGCAACGCCACAACAATGGCAACGTGTCTTCGTTAACACGACAAAGACGACGGCGACGAGACACCAATGGCCATTGCCACGACGTCACGACGACGACGACGACGATGGCTAACGAGACACAGCGACGAAAATGATGACGGCTGGCGAGACACGGCGACGACGACGACATGATGCCAGATCGCCAATACCAGATCGTCACGACAATGACAACGACATCAGCATCAATGGGTCGACGTCAATACGACGCAGACACAAATGACATGATGCGGCTGGCCAATGCCACCGCATCACGACGACGACGTGAAGCAGATGGCCAATGCCACAGCGTCACGACGATGATAGCGCACCAATCTACGCCAACACGACGTAGATGCAGACCACACGACGCGAATGGCCATGGCGTCACGACGATGACGGCTGGCGAAGCAAAGGGGCGATGATGATGACGAGAGCGACAGCTGGCAGGACACGGCGACGATAACATCGTGACATAGATAGCCAATGCCACGGCGTCACGACGACGACGACGACTGGCGAGACAGGGACAACAACCACAGCAACAACGACCACGACCATCACGACAACGACAATGACCAATGCGATGACCACGACCTATCAGACGACGACGAACAATACAACTGTGACAGAATATGTCCGGAATAGAACATTCATTGGATGTGTGCTAAGTTCTTCCAACATTGACTAACCCGTTCTAATACTTAAAAGTTGTTGTGGTCTTTTTCAGCTCGATACAAGTTCCCTATCTTTGCATAGCTCTGATCCCGGACTTAGAACTGCCTCCGTATGTCCACTATTTCTTTTCTTCCTTTCTAAATACCATATGCTGTCAGTGAAAAGTGTCACTTCTACATACATGGTTAGTCGTATTCAAACTATTCTGTCTACTTTGTTTCACAATCTATGTTTGGCATCCACTCCACTATTTCGGAATCTTAAGTTCAGTCAACAACAAATCACGCAAACAATTGCATGCGCACTGCCTGCACCACGAAATACATTTGATGTCATCTACAGGACTACGCTACATCCCCTTTCATCTTCGTATCTTCTAACACCAACCACCTGTTGTAGGTTCCTACAGTATATTAATTGTTGAACTTGACACTCACCATAATACTATATCCACCTTAGACAAACAATGACCGAATTGACACAGCCAGTCTGGTTAATAGGACCAATTTCCACTCCTACATTGATATGGGGTGAACATCGCAAAGGCCAACCACATGTATGCAAGACATGTGGTATTGAATTACTCACTGGCGAGGAGTCAGGATTTTGTTGTGGACCAAACGGTTCACGCTATTATGATGTACCACCCCTACCACCCCTTCCGCCAGAGATTGAAACCATCGCAACCCACCCACAAATTTCAACATTATCCAGAATCCTCAATCTCATTTTTTCATTTGCATCACTTGAGACTACGCACGCTTTCCCTGAATTTGCAGGTCCACCAGGATTCTTCGCAATCCAGGGCCACGTCTATCACCGTATCCGTCCCACACATCACAACTCTGCTACTCGATGGTTACTTTTTGATGGTTTCATCGGAAACATGCCATACAGTAACCTTGCTACGTCACTGCCAACTGACTGGATCCCTTCTGTCCGACATGCGCTTCTTTCTGTTAACCCTTTCGTACGGAATCTACAACAACTCAGTCTTTTATCACCTGCTGAATGTCCCACGGCGGAACTCGTTCTATTAGATTCTGGTCACGAAATTGCTGCTATAATGTCAATGAACAACACAGCACGAACCGAACTTAATCCACGACGTTTGGTCATTTCGCGATTAAATGGACATACCCAAACAATTCCAACTATCAGTCGACTCTGGGAGCCACTTGCATATCCTCTATTTTTCCCTCATGGCACACTTGGATGGGGATTGGTAAATAATGATGCAGCTACCACCTATTCTCAATCATGTACGTCTTACACTGTATACTATTTCAAATATTTGTGAAATAACACTTCTTTCATATCAGCATTAAATGAAGACAGAGAAGGTCCTCCTACCACACAAATGTGGCACTATCGTGCACGTCTACTTCGTGAATCCCGCTTTCGCATCTTTGGCCGTCTTGCCAATGAATACACTGTTGACATGTTCAGTAGAGACCTTGAATGCCGTCTCAGTTATATTCGTCAAAACCAGCTACGTATTCGAAAGGAGGATGTGGAACTTATGGAATATGCTGATACACAACCATCGGAGAACATTTATTTACCCTCGTCATTCCTGGGATCCAAACGTTGGGTTTCGAATCAAATTGCAGATTCACTTGCAATCGCAGCAGCACTTGGCAATCCAACTTTCTTCGTCACGATGACATGCAATACACAATGGCCTGAAATACAATCAAGGCTTTTACCAGGACAAACATTTACTGATGTCCCTGTTGTCGTGGCACGTGTATTCAAACGCAAATTAACACTCCTGCTCAAAGCACTCAAAACTATGTTCATCAATGCAGGAAAACAAATATATTCCATCCACAGCATCGAATTCCAGAAACGTGGTCTACCACATGCCCATATCCTCGTCAAGTATAGCTCTCCCTGTCACAATCCGAATGACATCGATTCCATTGTATCTGCAGAAATGCCTTCAAACCCAGAAGATGCAAATCTCGTGCAGACTTTTATGCTACATCACCACCCATCACTTGATCGCCCTCTTTCAAAATATTGTCAACAAGAATTTCCTGATGGCTCTCGGAAATGTCGTTTTGGATATCCACGGCCATTGCAACCAACAACAACCATTGATAATGAAGGTCGTGTTCATTACCGCCGCAGACATCAAGGAGATGAAATGGTTGTTCCTCATTGCTTGGCCTTACTACGCAAATTCAGATGCCACATCAACTTTGAAGTCTCGGGCACATCACACATATTCCAATACCTATTCAAATACATACATAAGGGTACGTATATTCTCCTTTCAATTTACAACCTTGATTACGAACATTGATTGGCTCAGCACCGGATAGTGCTCGTTATAAACTATTTCAACCAAATGATAATGCTGAGAATGTAGACGAAATTGAAGAATATTGGAATGCTCGATACCTTTCGGCCGGCGAAGCAGTATGGCGCATTCTTGGTTTTCATGTCACCAAAAAGGACCCATCTGTCACATTGCTCCCAATTCACTTGCCACACACACACTCTCATCACCAATATCACCGTAGTGACGGAAAAGGAAGTACATTGTCACTTCTTGACCGCTATTTCATTCGACCAAATGGAATATTCATTGATGAAACTGGACATCAACAAAACTTCGATGACATAACGTACAACCAATACTTTAGTCTTTTTCGACTCACTAAATACGACTCTACTTGCCATGGTTCCTCTTTCTATGAACGGATGTCAATTGCTGGATCTCCACAGATGCTCGTCGTTCAACGTGACCATTCCCGCTTACATCTTTGTCGACTCCAACCTGTCCGCCCTTCAGAAGGTGAAATCTTTTATCTTCGTACAATACTACAACATTGTCCTGCTCTGTCCTTCGAAAATGCATGTACTATAGGAGGAGAAATCTATTCAACGTTTCAAGAAGCAGCAATTGCAATGGGACTTTTTGCAGATAACAATGAGGCTGAATTGGCCATGCAAGAAGCCATCATTACTCTGAAAACACCTCGGCAACTCCGTCTGCTATTTGTTCATCTCTTGGTTAATGACTGTGTCACTGCACCACTTACATTATGGAACACATACAGCTCTACTATGGCTATGGACCACATTCTTCAATGTGGAAACAATACAGATATTGGCACTACTCGTGCACTACACGACATCATGAAATTGCTTGAAGAATTTGGACGAACACCATCTGACTATGGACTGCCACTACCTGGCAATAGCACTCAATCGACCGAAATTCTACATGAAATTCTTCGATGGGGCTTTCAAATCCCAACCTTATCTGTACGTGCAAATACTGCCAGGTTCTCTATGTCACATGAGCAAGCATCCATCTTTGACCGCATTATTGATGCTTGCATCAACAAAGAACCACTTCTCGCCTTTATTGACGGTAAAGCAGGTCGTGGAAAAACGTACCTCGTCAATGCACTTTGCAATAAACTGCGCTCTCTTGGACAGATCGTTTTACCTACTGCTACAGCAGCATTTGCAGCTCAATTATATGCGGGTGGGAGAACAACTCACTCTATGTTCAAGGTGAGTATTATACATCCTAAATTATATTCCTTCAATTCTGAACACTGTACATAGGTCCCTGTGAATGACAAGAGCGAAATGCTGCAATCTCCAATCACCCCAACCGATCCACGTGGCGATCTTATACGATCCGCATCTGCCATTATCTGGGATGAAGCTCCTATGGCCAATCGAGCTGTACTTGCATGTGTTGAAGAAGTATGCCGAAATGTCATGGGAAATACAAACCCTTTCGGTGGAAAAATAGTCATCCTACTTGGTGACTTCCGCCAAACGTGCCCAGTCATTCGTGGTGGAACACGTCCTGAAATTATTGATGCTTCTATCAAGTCTTCACCACTTTGGCCACTATTCAAAGTGTTCTGCCTCCATGCTCCTATACGCAATGCACAAGATCTCGAATTGGCTTCGTTTGTGGATGAAATAGGAGACGGTGCCGGTCCTGAAGTCTCACTAAACATGTTACCCTCTGTTACGAACATCGAAAACCTCATTGACTTCATATACCCTCCGAATATTATCACCGACCCCATAGCATGTCTAAAGCGTGCGATACTTTGTCCAACCAATGCACAAGTCGACAACTATAATCACATTGTAACCTCACATGTTGAAGGCACACAACACACATACTTAGCGGCCGACAGCCTACAGGAAGCCAATGACATTGGATTAATACCTCCCGACAGTGTCCTTGACTACTTCGCTTCACATACCCCTCCAGGATTGCCATCGCATTCTCTTACAATCAAAGTCAATGCAATTTACCGACTGATACGGAATTTTTCCATTGATCTCGCACTAGTGAAGAACAGCCGCGTCATCGTCATTGATGTTGGCGCTCGACTAATAACTGTCCGCATTCTGCGAGAGCTTGCAAATGGAACTTCTGTTGATGCTGACGACATTTTAATTCCACGTATAAGCTTCACCCACACACTACGATCTGGTCACACTCTTCTCCGCCGCCAGTTCCCACTTTCTCCTGCGTATGCAACAACATTTAACAGCTGCCAAGGCCTTACCCTGGACCGTATTGGTATTGACCTTACTACGCCTGTTTTTTCTCATGGACAACTATATACTGCTATGTCACGTATCCGACACTGATCCCATGCATGCATTTATCTTCCAACTGAACAGACATCAACAGTAAATGTCACTTATCATGAACTCTTGACCTAGGATACTCTATTTCAAAGCATTTTCCATACAACTGAATAATAGGTCAATATATGTACAATCCCACCCTATATGATCCACACCGCTGAAGCGAAGCGAGGCAGGGCTTGTTGCATTTATACATGACTGTTAGTATCGGGTTCTTGGAAACCGTGTGACGGTAGAATAGCATGTTTCACCTGAAGCTCGTGCCTCTGCAACTAGTGAGGTAATGGCAGCCTGGAATATCAAGTTAGTTACACAATGTACAAGTCGAACAGCTCTGTCGAGCGACCTCCTTGGTGAGTGAGCAAAACGGATTAAGAACAAAGACTCATTGACACGACAAATGTGGGACCAGGAGGACAATTAATGACCAAGGAGAACATGACAAACCAGTGAGTTGTGGACGTTGTTTGTGGCAACAAGCATGCGACTGAATAGGCTGATACTAATAGCAAAGACTAATGAATTCGATGGGATTAGGGGTGTGGTTACCTAGCACACGCGATTTCGAGTACATCCACAGGGCCACACGCTAGCGAATACCGGAGCCGTGAATGCCAAGTTGGAGTAGGATATGAGACATTTTTGGGCGTGCCAAAGGATCCCGATTCCAACAAGCACTGCATATTTCCCGCCACTCATTCGTCAAGCGAGAACACGTATCCACTTCACTGGGGTGTTCCGGTGGGCCCCTCAGAATGCGGAGCCTCACATTAAAATGAGTCTTGACATTATGGAAGGGTGGTTTCGCAGTGAAGAGCTCCTGTGGATTATTGCATCAATTATACGGGTCACAAGGTGATCTGCAGAGGAACGAACCAATGCTGTCATCCCAAACGACCACACATCCCCTTCGGCTGTTATTGCACACCCTTCTGTCTCGTCAATATATTCAGGGGGCATCCAGTTGACTGACCCTCCATGGTGGGAGGGTACTGTCATGCTGAAAGACGACTGCACAGCCTGAGATAACCCGAAATCGGTTAGAAGTGCATGCCCCTCATCCGATAATAGAACATTAAGCTATCAAATAAATTCAATGTGCTGAAGTGGATCTGTATGTCTGGACTTACTCCTTTCAAGTCACCGTGGTATATCCCATGACAATGCAGGTAGCATAGACCATTAGCAATTCCCGCTAGCTAAGTCACGTATTGGGTTCGTATTCAGATGGATTTCAGGGGAGGTTACATACCAAAGGGCGGGGATCGACACCCCGATTTTGCACGTAGTCATGTGCATTTCCCTTTCCCATCCATGGAGAAACAATTGACACCGTGTAGTCAAATTTGGTAGTGATCCCAATCAGTGGAAGGATGTTTTCATGACAAAGTTTTGACCACAAGTAGACTTCACGAAGCATGCCCTAAAGAGTGTATATGATTAAATGCCATGATGGAAAATTTGAACACCATGTACCTTGATAATAGGTATGTCACTCTTGTGTCCAAAACGAAATGTCTTGATTGCTACCATGGTCCCCTGTGGCTGCAGGGTTCCTTGATATACAATGGCATAACCACCCGTGACGAACTTCGTTACATCCCTTTCTACTCTATCGTCAAGCTTCATGGAGTATCGCGATGCCCGCTCAGCTAGGGTGTTAAGTACGCTGAATGCTATAAACAAAATTTCAATTACATTAGACAGGAATGGGTGAGATGGACATGCAAGTGGTCACCTGAAGCGGGCTGCCTGCTACACTTCCAACTTTGACAATGGATTCCGCAAGAACGTTCGGTTTGAGCCAAAGAGGGGTGCTCTCCGTGTCTGTGCCCCGACTTGAGATCTACCAACACAGCAAGAAGAAAATGTCGAAAGAACATACCCACCATGATTCGTTCGCTGAAGCTTTTTGCGCCCACTGCGACGACGACATAACAGCCAACACCTTCTAAATCCTTGCTACTGCTGACAATAAAACAGTCCGTGTGACTCATGCTAGAATTCTCCTGTGGAGACTGTACGTGCTTCCATTTGATGCAATAGGAGTAAGGCGCTTCCTTGATGGCGTTAGTTTCACCGGTGGCAGCCGACTCGTCACATTTCACATTGTAGCCAGATAAGAATATTCCATCGCATGGGATAATTTCTCCGGGCTCCAGAAGTGCGATGTCACCCACGACCACTTCCTATACACGTGTTCAGTGAATAATGGGGAAACGATAGATCTTGGTCGTATGGACATGCCTTGACATCAATGATGTGTTCCACTCCATTACGGACAACCTTGACGGTGCATTCTTCCTTTTTCTCATTTAGTGCCTTAAACTGGTGTTCCTTCAGCCAGTCGTTTAATGATCCAATGATAACCTAAATTTGTATTCAGTGACAAGCTTGTGGGAAGGAGGCATGTGAACAGACCACTATGAGGATCGCGATCATGATCACAACACCTTCAACCAAGTTGGCAGGAGGGTCCCCTGGTACCAGAGGGGTGCCAAAATCCTGAAATAAACCTAACGCCATCGAGATGACAGCTGCCATAGACAAAAGTACCTTAATGGAGCTGAATTATATCCGAGCCAAGCACATACAGTACTATAACTTACCAGGACTTTGTCTGTCAGCGCGAGCCACATCAAAGCAAGTAATGATTTGGTCTGTGAATGCAGAAGTAAGTTTTCTCCGAAAACTCGCTTACGTTCCTGTGGTGTCGCGCGAAACGGATCGCCCTTGTCTCGCCTATCATCCCCAGGGACAGCTATGGAGGATACTCCCTTCGATTCGAGCGAGTCCTGCTTAGTTGCTGACCGGTCTTGCCTTTGAGGAGCCCAAGCGCTTGCACCGGGTACGGGATAAGATGAACGACCATCAACATAGTCGTGTGTACCGACCCACAATTCTTGCGTGGGGTGGGTTCCAAGCCCACGTAGGAGAGGCTCTACCTCTCCAGTGGCTTCGAGAGAATGCAAGTCTTTCAGATCCAGAAGATTAGCAAGTTTCTATGGCTTAAACGCAAACGGACCGAAATCAATATCCTCGTCGTTCAAGGGTATTGCATCTGGTGCGCCACCAGCATGACCTTCTTCTGGAGCACTATTACCTCTCAATTTCAATGGGCTATTGACCAGGGGATGGCGTGTAGTGTGTACATTTTCATCTGATACGCTATGCGTAAATTCATGGGAATGGAGTTCGAAATAAGCAGAGGGAGAAGTAACAGTCAGGCCCCTAGCGGCATCAGACTTGGCTCCGTGCAAGACGGGATCTCCATCGCCATGATGGTCATGTTCGCTCCCATGGGAGTCAAGAGTAGAATGGTGGAGTAGGTCAAAGGAAGTCAAACCGCTCCGTTCTTCTGGTTTATTACTGCGGAGGCGCAGGGACGTGGCGAACTGGACAGAAGACTGGGTTGATAGCGTGGGGGATGGGGGGATGCCCACACTAGATCCCGCATCATAGGATGATAGGAAAGTTGCAGAGGGGGATAGTGAACAAGGCACATCCAGAGAAAGACGGCCTATTGAGGGACTTGAACAAGGTGAGAGGAAGGAACCCTGCTGGTGAGTAGATGCCGCGTCCGAGTGAGCGTCGTGGGTCCTGGATGACAAATCAATGCTGCCATTAGCCATTGCGGAGGGTAATTTTGCAACAAGCGGTCAAACGGTTTTAAAGACACCTTCAGAAGAATCCAGCACCCTTTCCTTAATAAGAACTCGATCTAGATAGGGCGCCCTTGGACCCTTAAGCGTTGTTCGCAAGGGGAAACCTGGAAATGAACTTTGAACATGCTGACTGTCCCTGAAGAGCTGTGGAGCCATCTGACGGTCCGTTACTTAGATTGAGCGAGCACCGTTTCGGTGTCCCTGTTGTCGGCCTCTGACAGGCTAAACCCAAAAAATCTGCAAATTGACATCCTGATGCTCAGAGATACTTACCCTGCAGTCGTGCACCTAATACTAGCAAAAATGAATCTCCACTTACGGTGGGCGAGAAGGATCAGCTTGCCATTTCATGGTTTGAGGTTTCCAGGGTTCATGTACCCGAGGCTCCACCACACAATTTTTGGTTACGTAATTACAAACCATACCATATTTGGATGTAATTTGTTACCCAAATCACATAAGTTCTTGGACCCCAGAACCGCCTAGTCGCTAGTGGATATTTTGGACTTGTCCTCCCTTACACCGGCAGCCCATGTGATGCAGACTGTCTTCAACTTAGTCCTCGACTTGTAAAAAATTTAGGGTAGCATCAGTATATCATCCTGAATACAATTGAGCAAAAATTTGGGAATGATGCTATTATGGACCTTCGGCCAGATATGGTCAAAGACTCACAGCGGCTCACTTTCTCGGATTCTGGCGTACATACCGCATTGGGCGAGCCACTGGAAGGACACTACTACAATGGCAAATATAATTGGGCAGATGCCCTTACATAAATACACTTGAATAGCCAATGGGTGACTTTCCGTGGGCTTCTATTCCGAGGTATAGATTATTTGTCTCTCAAGATGGAAGGTTGCCGGTGTGCCGGTTCCCAAACCGAACGAGTCTTGGCCTCACCCCCCTCAAATAAACTTTGTGCCAAAACGAGTAAGCACCATCTGAGTCA
>Ga0307518_10003679_pt1 | contig 11034 bp, 6 predicted proteins | sample 25_EM_MG_FD_203889 | JGI IMG/M metagenome (GOLD analysis project Ga0307518, IMG submission 203889) | Populus trichocarpa ectomycorrhiza microbial communities from riparian zone in the Pacific Northwest, United States - 25_EM | ecosystem: Host-associated > Plants > Roots > Unclassified | place... | reverse complement strand
TTGAGACCAACATGCATAAAAATTCATTTGAATGGTGATCAATAATTCAAAGTATTAGACATAATGACACACTCAATAAGGATTGATAAATACCTTAATAATATAGCTAAGAAATTTGAGAATGTAATGGAGATGAAATATTAGAGCCTTAACAATAATATGTAACACATAATAAGATTATTATAAACCATAATCTTTATGGAGAAAGAAAAAAGAAGTGTCAAGAAAAAAACTTTGTTTAAGTTGAATTTCTGAATCACTGACAAACTCTTATTCAATATCCTTATTCCTCACCCGATGTTGAATTGCAAATTCCAATGATGAAAAGCCCTAACTTATCAGTTTTGGTTGTTTTTTCTTCTTTAGTCTTCAAACTTCTAGCCTAATTTTCTTTGTCATGTCGACTTATTTTGAGAAAATGATAAAATATCAAAGTTGTAAGGCTCTCTCTTATATTTCTCCTCACATCAAAATTAAATTAATTAGATATTTGTAGTCAAAATTATGTGTAATTTATCGAGATGTTTTTAAAATTTCTGGCAAGGAAATTTTCAATTCTTAAAATAGGCAATTTCTTCCTTTCGTTCTTGCCCAAAACATGTACATAAGTTAATCAGCCTTTTAAAGATTAATTTTCTCATTTAATTGGCTTAAGTGAGCTTTCTCAATATGATGAGCCAAAATCCAATTTGAACCGATGTTTTAGCTAGAGTTTTGAGGATTAAATGTTGATTTCTCACTTCAAAGCCCATAATTTATGAATTTGTTTTTTCTACATAAAAATAAATAAAGTATATAAAATAGAGAAATTTAAGATGAATTAGAATAAAATTAAAACTAATAATGTGGTAAAACTATATAAAAATCAAGCATATCACTTTCATGCCAACATCATAGCCTCATACTTATCTTTTTCCTTATGACATGATTAGATGACCATAATCAATTTTGCCAAACCCTAATCATTAACCAGTGACTCATTCTAATGGAATGTCTTTTAATTGGAATTTAAAATTAGCTAGCATTCAATTAAGGGATATCTAGTTAGAGATGAAAGTACAATTAAAATGACCTATGACAATAATATTGTCATATCCTAATTTTAGATCCCCAAAATTATTTTATAAAAAAATATATATTTTCTTTTTTATTAAAAAATTCAAAAAATCAAAACTTTAAAATTCAAAAATATTTTCAAAATATAAAAAGATAAATTATTGAGCTGTAACAAATCAAAATGCTAGAAGTATATCTAAATTGGGATATTATTGTTGATAGCCCCAAATCAATGAGTCTAAAGAGAGAAACCCAAAACAAATCCCACAATTCAACCTAGAAGAGAAGGAAAAAAAACCTTCAACCCAAAACTTAATCATGAAATTTAGAATTACAACTCTAATATCTGTTAAAATGATGATTTGATTACCTCTCGATGAAGAATTTCTTCTCATTAAATAGAAAAGTATTATCATAATTACAACTTATAATCACCATGTACCGTAATTACAATCATTCTAAATTAGGTAACTATGAATAAGTATTTCCTATCAATAAAACTGATAAAAACACCTTCTATTCAATCTAAAAACTCAAAATCAAACTAAATCTAAATAATTTTTGTGGGTTCTAATATTATTTTCTCGATATGATTAAAAAATCAAACCACCCTTATTGATCTTCTTTTTTGAAAACAAACCTATTTGTACCCAGATTAACCTCCTTCCCTTGCTTTTTTTAATAATTTTCTCTCTTCTCTCTAAGCTTTTAAGAATTAAAATGTGAGAAAAATAAAGTTAAGAATTAAATTATAAAATATTAAAACTTCAAAGACTAAATCGAACTTTTCAAGTAAAAGCACTAGAACAATCCAAAGTTTTATAGGAGGCGCTACTTTTTTCCACGGTAAAAAGGCAATGTCTTCTGGCTTACAGTGTCATAATAATAATTTGCAATCGCAATCACACTCTTGAACGCAACAGTTCATTGCAGCCAAAGGGAGGAGGGGTGATGGAGATACCTACTAGATATTTTCGTGTTATTAGTTTTCAAGTTATTATATTTTATTGTCAAACAGTTTTGGATGATAGATTAAATGTAATGTTCTCCAATTTTCTCTCCTCTAATCCTCTCTCTTCTCCTCCTCCATCTCCACCTCCTCCTTTCCTCTTCCCTGTTTTCCTTCTCATCTCTGCACTACATCAGATAGTTTGCATGTGCTCGTCAGACTTGCTCTGTAACAATAAACAGATCAGGTTAACAAAAGGAAATGAAAATGTCTTCAAAAACTAAATAACTTTGCCTCAAGCAGGAAGATAATTCGATTTGTGTGTGATCTTCTCGTCTTCTTCCATAAAATGTCGGTTCATACTACACTCCTCCATCGAAAGCATAGAGCATTTCTTGCCGGTGCATCACATTGTTTAAGGCTTTAAGCTAACAAAACATAAATACAATAAAGATTCACCCCATTAAGCTAACTGATCTAAGGCGAGCTGCAATAACATTTATTGACGAGGAGAACCACAAACTTCACCAATATCCGAACAAGTGAGCCCGGACCAAAGTTTAACATACAATTACATTTTACATTTAAATTGATTAACTCAAATTCAAGCCAGAATCAAGGCAGAAAGTCAAAAAGAAGACAAAATGTCAACTGTATGAAGTTGCAAATTACTGAAACACCAAAAGCAGTTCTAGATTCAACCTAATCATTGCATCAGTCTTCAGTGCTTCAATGTTTTCATGAGACCACAAAATAAGGTTTCTGTTTCTAACATGATTTATAGAAATCACTCTGTTTCTTGCCAGACAGCCCCACCTGCTCATAAAACAATCCCATAAGATGTAAATCAGGTAAATAGCACTTAGTACCTTGAGGATGAACAGTGAAACTTTTATATATTATTAACACAGAAAAGAACAGGTATTAAGAAAGTAAAGGCTTGATATAACAGGTGTACCGTTCACAGCAAAAAGACTTCGACAGGTTCTAACAAAGGAGAGCAAAGCATACCAAAATAGAAAGCCTAGAAGTCATCACATGATATCATAATTCATAACCAAACAACAGGTGCTGCTGCAGAAAGAAATTCATTGTTCCAACCTGTCCTTTTCTCCCTCACCTTTCAGTGACCTCTTCACACCCCCACCCAGGGCAGTAATCATAACATGGTTTCAGGTTAGAATTCAATCATTTGATAACAATGACAGTTTGACCAGTCACAAATCATCAATTGCATGTGAAGCTTGCTGCTCAAGCTCCAGTGTGTTAACTATTTAAAACTTAAAATCAAGTTTTTTAACCTAAATTAAAAGAACACAATAGAACTCATGGGCTAACAGCTGGAGAGAATCATCATCCAATGATGCTGAGTTCTTTATTCTGTTTATTCAATTCTACTTTTCAAGTGAAGTGTCTCCAAAATCTATTATTTGAGCAAAAGTTTATTGCTCAGCTCAAATTAGCTAGTCCAAAAGTTGACATCCTCCAATTGCAATCTGAAGTTATCAAAATCTATACTCGCTCTTCAGCTAATGATATGATCCCAATAAGGGTTGATCAGAGGGGAACTTCTCCCCGCTATCCTCTCTATCAGGAAAATCAAATGCAAACCAATCAAATCCATCTATCCTCTCTTTCAGCTCTTTTTTTGCCTCCACTTTCTCAATATACCCTTCAATCAGGAGTCAAAGCAGCCATAAACCTCTCAAATGGAAAAGACATTAAATCTGGTGCATTTAAGTTCACTAGTAAAACTAAAAAACAGAACTCAAATGTACAAATTATATATAGCTAAAGAAATCACTCAAATCATATTACCTAGTGATGAAGTTCACTCTCACTTATGAAAGCCAAAATCTACAGCCTAGCTCAGATTAGTTAACTCCAGCAGGTCATAAATGTTGCAATCACAGTCCAAAGAATAAAAATTTATAACTGCTCTTAAGCTAATCAACAAATATTTTCACTTCAGCAGCTATCCATTCCAACTCTACACCAAAAGGGGTTTTTTTTTTCTACATTTAGCTCAACAATATAAGTCTTCTCAGAAAGAGTACCGCAAAGCTCGGAACAGAGCTAATTAAAACTAGTCATGCCATCATGAATAAAACTAAACCACATAACCCAAATGTACAAATAAGTTAGGTTACACAACAAGGTGAATGAATTGAAAATTATTTCCTAGTTATGAAGTTCACTCTCAAATATATTATTTCAAGCAAAATTTACAACCCAGCTCAAATTAGTTAAATCCAAAAGGGTATATCCTTCAATTTCTGTCTGTATAACAAAAAAAAAATATATATATATATATATATAGCTGCTCTGAAGGTAATCTGATACAAAAAGTTTCCCTTCAGCTGATATCCTTATTCCTTATCACCTCAACACCGAGAGGGGGATTTTTTTTTTTTCTCTTAGCAATTTAAGACATTTCTCAGAAAGTGTATCGTCAAGTTCTCAACAGAGTTATTCAAGACTAGTTATGCCATCATCTGTGAAACTAAAGCACAGAAGTCAAATGTACAAATCATTACTGGTTAAATAACTAGGGAAATCCCAGCTAAGGCCTAAATGTGGAGTTTGGACAGGTTAATGGATGCAGAAAAACCCTGAAGACCACCAGTATCAATATCAATCAGATTATGACGTTTTATTTTCCAAAAAGCTATCTCAGATTGAGTAAATGTCACAAACTTCTCGCACTATCCTGCTACTTTGTTACTTTACTGTTCAACTACATTACTTTACTCGCAACGCAGTAAAGTCAAACAGTCACTATTCCAATAATGAATGCAGCATGATAGAAAACAAAAACTTTGGAAGAAATTTGGCTACAAGGGTGGTTTCTGCTAAGGTTTCGAAAATCCAAGTATTTCCACCATTATGATCTTCAGCTCTTTGCTAGATCAGTAGACTCTTTATGAGAAATTAAGCTGCAGAAGGATGAGACACAATGCTTGGTAATCGCAAGTTTAATACTTAATAGCTTATACTAACCAAGAAAATCACCATATGACACATGCCAGCTCAGAAGCAACCAAATTTGAAGTACCACAAAGCTTATTACCTTTCCCTCCCAAATTAAAAGTTCCCCTAAACAAACCCAGATATTAGTAACACAGGCCCGCCTATGCGGTACACGCTCTAGTGGTTGTTATAATAAGAAGGAAAAAAAAGCCTTGCTTCTATGGAGGAAGAACACATCAATCAACTGGTATTCAAGACAGCAATTCAAAAATGGGTCTTTCTTAAAGGCTTTGTTCTGGTTTTGTAACCACACAAATGGTTTCATTCCAGTATAAGTGACCTCCACTGGGTCTATTAATGTTGGTACAAACAAAGAAATAAAAAGAAATTTATTAGCAAACAGCAGGGAGGATGACATCAATGAAGGAATCAACCATAATTCTAAAATTCCAAACAATAATGTAAATAAAGATCCAGAATCCAACAACCAATGCCAAATTCAAAACCTGATTAAAAAAACACATACCTTAATGAACCACATCCATCTGTCTATCTAATCTTTTGCATCCCAGCACTCTTCTTCGCTGCCTCATTAATTTTCTCACTATACCCTTCAATGGGTGGAGTCAAAGTAGCCATGAAACTACTCGCAGGAAAAGGCGTTAGATCCGGTATCAAGGCGGCCTTCTTCAAATTCTCCGGTAATGCCTCAATAGCCTCGTTCTTACACTTCAAGGAATTAGTCAAAGCAGCCTGTCTGGCCCTATGCTTTCTCATCAACACCCTACTGTACTCCTTGGCCAGTTTCATCCCATCCTCCTCAGTCAACTCATATTTTGGTATCTTATCGACATCAACCAGACCTAAAGAAATCAAATCTAAACCAGGAGTCCCAATAATCATGGGCTCATCAGGAACACCCATAGCTTGCCTTCCACCTTTCTTTAAAATCTCCTTTTCGCGAATCCTGTCTTTGCTTAGAAGTCCCAATTTTTCTCTTTCTGCTTCACGGGCACGGTCTTTGGGCTTTAAGTAACGAACTGGGGCAGGTGCGTTGATGCATTGGTCATAAAGACGGTTCCTCTCAGAGTCTTGACGCGAAAATGATCTAGAAGGATCCTGAGAGCCTGATTTTTTGTTCTTGTTCGTTGTTACTTTAGAGCGTTTCTTTGCTACCCCATCTTTGCCTTTTCCTTTCGACGTTCCACTTACAGAACAACGTTGGAGGAATTGGTGGGTTAGGGACTGGAGTGGTTGTTGAGTTCTTGTGATTCTAAGCATTTTTGTTTTTTTTTAGTAGGTGTGTGATTCTGCAACAGAAAGAAAATGGGAGGAAACAGATGAAGGGGTAGGGTTTTAGGAGGAGTGGGCTGGGTCTACCATGCGCCGATAAAACCTTAGCCCTGTTTATTAATCAAATCAATTAGCCTCAAGCCTCAACACATTTATATTATATGCCATTAAAGAGTGGGAGTGTTGTATAACAAAAATTAATTTTAAATTAAAAAAATTAAAATATTTCAAATGTCACCTTGTTTAAAACTAGATGGTGGCTCAGTGGTAAGAACTTGGAATCAAGATGTTTGCTTCCTCTGTGGTTTCAAGTTCGAGCCCTGTGGTTGCTCATATGATGGCCACTGGAGGTTTACATGGTCGTTAACTTCAAGGTCTGTGGAATTAGTCAAGGTGCGCGCAAGCTGGCCCTGACACCCACGTTAAACTAAAAAAAAAAAAAACTAGAAATTGAAAGAACAAATATCATATTTGACCACAAACAACAAATCATCCCTCATTTTGATTTTTGTGTAGAAAAGTTTAATTTGATCCTTAAAATTTTAACTTATTTATTATTTGGTCCTTACATTTTAGAAATTAACTTGTTAATATCAAATTTTATTTTCTTAACTTTTTACTTCCTAGATGTCAAGAGAGGTTAGAGAGAATGGCTAGAAAATTTTGAGGAAAGAGAAAGGGTCATGATGTTTCCCTTTAACCCACCAATTTTATTTTTAATATATATATATATATATTAAAATGATATAAAAAAAAAGTTAATTTAAAATAATAATAAAAAAAAAAATTTAAAGACATTTTTAATAACAAACGGGCTCGTCTTAACTATTGAGGTCGTCGACTTCACCAAATTTTCGCTTCTTCTTCTCACTTTTTTTACTTCATAAAAACATTTTAAAAAATCTCACATTCATTTCTAGGGTTTTGAAGAAAGGAAAAACAAATGTTAGGTGGTGGATTATATGGAGATCTGCCTCCGCCATCCGCCGCGGCGGAGGAAGATAAACCAACTACCACCACCTCCACTGTATGGTCTACTAGTACCTTAATGGCTCCACCTACTCTTCGTAAACCTATGCCCCCACCACCACCACAAACTATTTTAAAATCCCAAAACAAACCTAAACCTTCCAAAACTTTACTTTCTCCGGCACCGCCTGTCACTGTCCTACCCGATGAGGTGGCTGCGCAGCCGGCATTGGTAGGGGTGAATTCGGTGGTCATTGAGGAGTATGATCCCGCGAGGCCGAATGATTATGACGATTATAGGAGGGAGAAGAAAAGGAAGGCCATGGAAGCAGAGAGGTTGAGGGAGATTGAGAGGAGGAGGCAAGAGGAGGAGGAAAGAGAGAGTAGGGAGAGGGAAGACAGGGAGAGGGATACGAATATTTCCGGGGAGGAAGCGTGGAAGAGGCGTGCCGCGATGAGTGGTGGTGGTGTTCCGAGGAGTCCGTCGCCACCCAGTAATGGGGATGGGTTTCGTATTGGGAAGTCAGAGACGGTTGGGTTGGGAGTTGGTGCTGGTGGACAAATGACTGCCGCCCAGAGGATGATGGCGAAGATGGGGTGGAAGGAAGGGCAAGGATTGGGGAAGCAGGAGCAGGGGATTACGACGCCGTTGATGGCCAAGAAGACTGATCGGAGAGCTGGGGTTATTGTGAATGCCAGTGAGTCAAAGCCAGAGAAGAAGGTGAAGAGTGTGAATCTCAATGGAACGCCTACTCGAGTTTTGCTACTTAGGAATATGGTATGCATATCTACCTTCCTTCTGTTTGGTAAATAATGGCAATCAGGTAAATGGACTACAATTTATTGTTATTAAAAAATAATTGACATAGACATCTGAAATGCATAGCAAGTTATTTCTGCACTATGAATGTAACTACAATGAAAGAAACTAATGGGAATCAGCAAGACATTGTTATGTTCTGTTCTTTGTTTGTAATTTATTCTTTTGTATCTTGTAATGCCTTCTTCACATGTTCCATTTATTCCGTTGTGCTATAACTTTCCCTCTAGTGAACAAGAAACTACTTACGTAGTGCTATATCTACTACCTGAGATTGCTCATTGTTTCTGCATTGAGATTCACGAAGATTTGATATATTCTAATTTCATCTAGTAACCACCTGGTCTACCATCCATATCTTGCTTTGCTGTGCTTGTTTCTATAATTTCAAATTTACTGGTGTGAGAGAGCAATAACATTACATTGGGCGGTGTAATTTCATCTGTTAAACATCCTCGGTCCGCCTTTCCCCATCTTCTTTTATTGTGTTTTTGTCAAGGCCCAAGCAGGTGCATTCTTTACGGCACCTAATGTAGTTTGCTTCTATGAAGGCAAAATGCTGAGGTGTTAAGAGTTGATAGAGGCAATTTGGTTTGATAGCAAAATTAGCAATGTTCACTACTACTAGCACTGTAATCATGTCTCTGATAATCTCAAAAAATTGAATTTGTGATGTTGGTGAGGTGATCAATCTTTTACTTTTCCTAGGAAAGCTCTATGGTGTCACCGTCGAAGATGAATTAGGTAACTGTGTTAAGTATTCTCCTTATTGCCCAGAGGAGAGAGAACTCTGGGCTTTTGATAGAAGCCATGAAGTTTCTGTTTGAGGAGAATCCTTGCATTTAGATTAACATTTGGTATTGAATATATTGTTCTGTTGGCCACTGTGTTTCTGCGAAATGTACTCTCCATGTTCTTTTTGGAATCACTTGATAGTTTAAAGTCTTAAGTGATGGATATCCACCATTGCCCCAACTTTTCTCTTAGCCATCTACTTCAGCAGCTTGCTTATTTCTCCTTTCCAAACATAATTGCTCACTGACTATCCCACCACAGGCTGTGGTTTTGGAGTGCATAAGTTTCGAGCTTTAACATGCTTTTCTCAAATTTTAAATACCCTCCTTGACACCAGAAATTTCTGTTTTTATGTTTTTTTCCCTTTAGAGGGAAAAATGTTGCCAGTAGCTTGTGGGCATTCTTATATTAAATAATCGATGAGCTTGTTCACCAATGTATAATCTCAAAGAGGTTTACACTTATTCAGATCACCCCAAGTAAACTTTAATGTTTTCTGTTTCCTTTAAATGTCCTCAGAAGCTTTATTAAGATTGCTTTTGAAAATCTAGAGGAGTAATGTTAATATAAACCAGATGATTGAAGATTGCTTGCTTGTATTTGTCCTTGATGGATGGATTTAGCTGTGCTTGAAATGTTCGAAGCACTCAAAAGTCAGTGGAAGTCACAATATACAAAAGGGTTTAGCTCAATATTTCTATAGGCACTCATTTGAGCATCCCTTTTTGTAATACCAAATCATAGGGTACAAAAGGGTTCCAGTTTAATCTTTTCTCTGCCCTCTGATTTGAGCAATCCTGACTCCTATTTTGCCATCAATTATATTCTTTGGTGGAAGCTTTGTTTGACAGAGAACTGGATGCCTCTAAAAGCTTGCTTTTTTCTCTTCTCACCATCAAAGCCTCTAAAAGCTTAGTTGCTCTGCTTCAGTATCTGAGTTGCTGGTGAAATAATTTCTGTGTTAATTTTTGCTGCGTCATCTATCATGTCTTTGATACGTAAACATTTTGGTTTGGTGACAAAAATGAAATTTATTTTCTAATGTGATTGCTATTTGGTTTCTTTCACTTCAAATTTTATTCCTTAAAAAATATGTTATATGGTTTTAACATAAAGTGTCTATCCCATGCTCCATGTTTGTTATTGCAGACGGAAATGAGAATTTGCTGAAAATGTTCTTTTTTTCTTTTCTTATTTTCTTCATGAAAGGTGGGTCCTGGTGAGGTAGATGATGAACTAGAAGATGAGGTTGCATCCGAGTGTGCAAAGTATGGAACGGTCACTCGGGTTCTTATCTTCGAGATCACTGAGCTGAACTTTCCACGTGAAGAGGCAGTTAGAATTTTCATACAGTTTGAGAGATCAGAAGAAACAACAAAAGCATTGATTGATCTTGATGGGCGGTTTTTTGGGGGTAATGTGGTTCGAGCGACCTTCTATGATGAGGAGAGGTTCAGCAAGAATGAGTTGGCTCCTATCCCTGGTGAAATCCCTGGCTTTTGATGGCCGATTGAATAACTTGTCAAGTTTCCTTCACATTCATCAGGAAAGTTATGGTGGACTCTTATTTTGATTCCCAGTTTACTGTGAGAATTAAGCTGTGGTAAGTAGGTTCCAGCTTTGGGTTAGGTGGAGTGTAAACTGTGCTTCTATTGATAATTATAAGCTGCATGCACTTGTTACCGTTGAATGAACCATAGAGAATTTATTTCTTCTTTTTTCTGTTCAAATATTCTCCCTTTGATAGGACAAACTTCTACATTCCTTGTACAAAGATAGTAGTCGACTACGATTGCATTCAACATTGTGCTCATAAAACATGATGGCAGTTCTTGAAACTCGAGGAGATCTCATGCAATGCATTTTTATCTTACACGTACTTCGTTTTTTCTGTTGTTTAAATAGAAGAAAATCAGCTAACATGCTTGTGCACTTTTCTTATTTGTGTTATTGTCAAATGATGTTTGTTCCCAAAGCAAAATGACATCGTTACCTTTTGTGGCTCGTCTGTGTTTCTCAGGTGAATCCAGAAACTTGACTGCGTGTGCAGGCGTAGAAAACTAGTTTGTTTTTTCGGTTTGCTGGAAGCCCGTCGGCCTCCACTGCACAGTACAACAAAATAGTTTTCATTTGCAAAACAAGGAAAGCACGGGCGGGGCTGGATCTTCTATTACTTTGAAAA
>Ga0307518_10003678_pt1 | contig 11037 bp, 8 predicted proteins | sample 25_EM_MG_FD_203889 | JGI IMG/M metagenome (GOLD analysis project Ga0307518, IMG submission 203889) | Populus trichocarpa ectomycorrhiza microbial communities from riparian zone in the Pacific Northwest, United States - 25_EM | ecosystem: Host-associated > Plants > Roots > Unclassified | place... | reverse complement strand
TATAAAGAAAGAAAGCAAGAACATGATCTTGATCTAAAAACCAAGATGACTAAATACATGGCAAATGCCTCCTTTTATAGGCTGAGATTCAGAACTATTGATTGGTTGACTAAGAAAATAGTTGGTGGCCAATCATTGATTTGGTGGCTGGTTTTTGACATTGTTGGCTGCTGGTTATTGATATTGTTGGCTGATTTTTGATATTGTTGGCTGACCAAAACGTCATTGCTAACATTAGAATTTGAGCCCTTTGTTCCATGAAAGCTGTGGACAATTGTCTTAGCTTTCCAACAAAAAAAACCAGAGCTGTAGGACAGGTTCCGACTTCTCCATTGTTGCTAAAATTTGAACTTGAAAACGACAAAATTGAGTTTTGGACTTTTCATGAAAGTTTTAGGCCTATGTCTTAGCTTTCCATCCATATAAAGTAGATCTAAATCCAAGTTCTACAACTCCAGTTATGATCCAATAACCAAATGGTGTTCCAGTTTGGAATTGAACCAACATCTCTTCTCTTAGCCTAGTCCTCTTTTTGTCTCTTCACTTTCAATAGTTAATCACATCAATCAATCCTTTGAATTGTGAGATATACCTGCATTTAAAATAAGCATTTACCATAAATTAAAGATATATTATATTATCAGACTTGTTATTATAAAACATGCTTTAGTTAGGGAATTTAATGATGCTTTAGTACAATATGATGATATAAAGCCTTAATGAGAATGCACTTTTAAATACTAATCAACTGCTCTGATACCAATTGTAATAACCCGGCTTTTTCAAAGCCAAAACAACATAATTTTTTTTCTCACCGTATCATTTTGAAAATTGATAAACCAACTTCCACTCATTATTGTGGCACAATCCATATGCAATAACATCACTCAACATTCCATAAGGAGTAGTTCTCAAACATACACCTAACATCACATTTGCATAACTACAAGTTTACATCATTATATATGTACATAGTCATAAGTTTGCATACTTAACTAATAATAGTCATTACGAGTTTAAACAAAAGTATCGAGTAACAATTATACATTAATACATTTTGCTCATACGAAATACATCGTGATTTAAAATGTGACTACACGATTCTTTGCAAAAGTAGGGTCCCGTGCAATGGGGTTCCTAGGCACCTTGTTGGTGTGACGTCCCTATTGCAGTACAAATATTTATAAGAATTATAAATAATTAATAATAAGGAAATAAATAGTTTAAGGAAAACATTATCGTTATTTTCTGTTTAAAGCATAACAATCGTACTTCTTTCATTTACTTGGTACACATAAAACATAGTATACATGAATACATCAATTCTTGAAACTAACTCATAACTTCCCAATCCAGCTATCCTCTTAGGATGCCCTTAGCTGAAGCTAATTATCAATCACAACTCGACCATCCGTTTCGAATGCCATTAGCCAAAGCTAATCATCTATTCATCCCAGTCATCAACTCAGAATGCCATTAGCCGAAGCTAATCATCTATTCATCCCAGTCATCCACTTAGAATGCTATTAGTTGCTAACACCATAATTCAGCAGCGAAAAACTAATTCACTAGCAACACAGAATTTGGTAGCGAAAACTGGTTCGCTGCTGACACCACAATTTGACAATGAAAACTGATTTGCTGGCGACATAGAGTTCAACAACGAAAAATGATTCGCTGGGGACAATGTATTTGGAAGAAATCGCCAGCCTACATGGGCTACTGCTGACTCAGAAATCATTGATGAAAACCAAGTGGCTACCGACTTAGAAATCGTCAACGCAGCACAATTTATGGCTGAAGCAAAAATTGTTGAAGAAAACTGAGTTGCTGCCGACTTAGAAATCATCAATACAACCCCTGTCGCTGCCGATTCAGAAATCAGCATTGATGATGAAGTAGTTTTTGGCATCACTTCTTCCCTTCAGCCAAACGTACGGCTTATGTTAGGCTTCCCTCTACCAATGTTTCTCACCCTAGGTGGATATAGAACCTCACCGAATCACACTCCATTATCATCAAACAACACAAACATTAACACATGTTCATTTAGAAGGTTTTCCAAATTCATTCCTTCTAACATGGACATCTAGCATTGCTACTACCATGCATTTTCACATTAACATTTGTATCATGGCAATGCATCAACACAAGTGATAACAATTCTACAACACATAAAGATTCTATTTCATTTTTATCACAAGTATAGTCACAAAATCATGCTGCAACCTATTTCCATCTCAAAATTCAAGCAAGAACATCGACATCATTTCGGTTCCAACACACAAATTGTTCTTAGAATCCAGCAGAATCACACAAATTCAAGTATGAACATCCACATACATTTCGGTTCCAACACATAAAATGCTCTTAGGAATCCAGCAGAATCACACCTTATGCATTGCATAATTTCTTTACACATTTAATGTAACTTCTTCCATCATATGTGAAAAATCAAAGCATTAGTCATCCACATGCATTCTGTTTTAGTTTGAATATGATCTTAGGAGTTCAAAAATGTCATTTTCATGCATTTCATCACACAACAGATTCTGTCCAACCCTTCAGCTATGGTCGGCCCTCTACCAAGTTTTTTCCATTCAAATTATTCATTTTTCTTTGTTAAGTGTTCTGGAATTTAGCCCCCATTCATCCTTATTTTTATGCATTCTTTAGTTCAGTTTTCCTTAGCAGCTAGTGTAAAGATCCTAGGTCATCTGCTTGGGGTTTCTTTCATCTTTTTGGTTCCAAAGTCTTAAGAATAGGTAGGGAAGAAGGTTTGGTTCATACCTTATAATTTTTCAGTAGCTTTAAGAAGGGATTTACAATTTTCTTCCCTTCAACCCTCGGTTTTCTTTTTTTTCTTCCTCTCTACTTTCATTCTCCTTCCTTCCTTCTCCAGCAACATTGGCCGGCCTCCTATATTCCTCTTTATACTATGGTTTTGGCCATTTATGATTTTCTTTAACTCTCTTTTCCTCTCTAAGGTGCAAGAGAGTGCATGCAGCTGAGTTGAGGGTCTTCTCTTTGGAAAAGAAGGAGGGGGTCTGCTGTATGCAGCTGGCTGGTTTTGGGGAAGAGCAAGGGTCACCCTTTCTCTCTCTCTCTCTCCCCTTGCATTTATACCCCTCTTAAATGAGGTAGGGTGTTTAGGGCTAGTTTAAATGTGTTCCTGGGCTGTAAACTTACATTGTAAGATACTAACCTGATATTAAATATACTTTTTTTTTCTTTGAAAATTTGGAAAAATACAGAAAAATAAAAAAATTATTTATTTTAAAAAAGCAAAAAGATGTTTTTATTTGTGTGCATATAACCAAATTCTAAAATCTTTCATGCATATTTTATATTTTTATCATACTTTAAACACAAAAACCAATTAATGGGTATCATAACAAGTTTGTGATTATCCATTAGGATTTGACTAAAATTTAAAAAACGCCACATGAATCAATTTGTTTAATTAATATTTGGTGTATGAATTTTACAATGTAATGTATATTCCTGATATTATATTAAATGAATAGATAAATATAAAATGTTAGGAATTAATTGTAGACTTTAATATTTAAGAGTATAAAATTACACTGTAAAGTATATCCCCAGGTATTAAAGATACAAAATAGAAATAACTACACTATTAAAATGTGATCCTTAGAATGATTTTGTTATAGCTTGATGAGACAAAGATCTCCTTATTAAAGGGGATTTGTTTTGAGCCCACATAGATAGAGACCTCTTTATTAAGGAGGATCTACCTCAAATCTATAAGACAAGGATATCATTAATGAGGAGGACCTTGCTTGGGTCTTAAATAGAGCAACGAATATAAACATGACCTAAAGAAAAACAATCATTCAATAATGGATCTTACCATATATAGGGTGTACTGAGAATGATGCATCTTTTGCATGCACAGCTAGTCTCCTTACCTAAAATCTTGTAGATTGACAGGCTTTTCTAGTGACTATAATATTAGGTGGCTACTTCTTCAAATCATAATTTTATTATTAAGTCCAACAAATACAAAATCCCTTCAACTCAGGAGGTAAATCCATCATTCAACGTCGTGCACACCACGACAGGATGACGACTTCACAAAAGACATCCCTGGTAAAACCATCATTCATCATCCTTACCTAAAAGCTTATTGTTTGTTTGTTGTGTCCTATTTATTTATTGGTCTGGGTGATTTAATTTTAACATGCAATTCTTACAACTTGTTCATGCATAAGTACATCGAATATAGATTCATGCCCTCATGCATTTATAAGAGTATAAACCCAATTCTAAGTTAGGTGGGGGATTATCGGCCTGCCTTATGACTTTCAGTTAATGTTCAGATTTATAAAACATCTAACTATAATCTGAGTGTTTACTTGGTATTAGTGGTCATACCGTGCCCTAACCATTCCTTGTAAACCCTCATACTGCCTTCACGAGAGGTAGTCATTGGGCAGATCATAAATCATTTTGAGACAAGGTAGTAAGCCTACCCCTCATGTAATGACTAGAACCTACCTTTAGAATGTTTGAATCCCTAATAATTCATTTTTAATTAAGGCAAACCTGATAACAAATCTTGAACTATGCAAGATTTTAACAGGCTAATCCATATTCGATGTACATGTACATTTTCATTCATATATAAGCATACATGCATACATGCTTTAAGGTTTTAAATGTCATATATGCATATGAAGGTTGAAATATAGGTTCCCATAAAATCCAAACATGCAGAATCTACAACACTAGAATTCAACGAAGAAACATGGAAGATAAAGAACGTGCCCCCTGTGATGCTCATTTTCAAGGGAAGTTGGACTCCTTATGTAAACTCCTAGTTAAAATAAATAAATTTAATCTGGAAATAAAATGGGTTAAATTAAGATTTAGGAAAATTAAAAATTTATGTTAAGAATGAAATTGAAATGTAAAAATAAAAGTGATGAGACACTTGTTAACAAGGGAGAAAAATTAACTAGAATCTTTAGGGACAAATTAAGATTATATGTAAAGGAGGGGCTAAAGTGTAAATAATGATGAAAACACATATAAAAGTAATCTCTCTCTCTTTCTTCATAGCCGGTTGCAGCTTGAATACAAGAAGGGAGAAATATTTGGTTTTTCTTAAAACATTCTTAGAGAAAACATTAGATAATCAAGGGATTTAGAGGGGGATTGATAGAAACACTCACCACCACACCCTTAAACACCTAAATAAGAGAGAAAAATAAAGGAAATCAAGGGGGAAAACAAAACACTATCACAACAGCAAGGGCATTTAAGAGGGGATTCATAAATTTTCAACTGGTTGAGATTCGAAAATTATCATTCGATAAAGAGTTCTAAATCTAATCTAGAAATCTCATATGAAATGGATAACAATTGAGGTGGAATTAATGAAATTAATGCTAAGGTTTATGGTGAAAATATAGGGAAAATATAATTTGACTATAAATTGAACAAATTGGATTAGATTAGGTTGTGTTGGGTGTGAGATTAGGTAGAAATGATGAAGAAAATCATGAGATTCTTAAGGGCCCAATGGCTGGCCACTAAAGGACCAAATTGCTTGAAGTAGATTTGTATGTAGTTAAGTGAAATTGTGGTGAACTAATGTATAATTGTGTGAGGAAAGTGATTTGAAAGAATTTAATTACAATTTAAAGTGTGATTGAAATATTATAATGTTGAGAATTTAGAATTTAGGGCGGATTGGTGCTTTGAAAGGTAAAGAAATATTCGGTAATGTTTGACTTTTCATGTAAGGGAGAATTGATTAAAAAAGTGAAGAATTAATTATGATAAAAGAAGAGGCGGTAGTGTTAGACAAAGAAGAAATAATTGAAAGAGAAATACACGGATGATTGCGACATATGAAACGTAATGTAATTATAAATGCCATTAATTCATATCTTCCATGAAGTAGTTTTGATTATTTTAAATAAAATGTAAGTTAGTTTGATGGACCATATAAGGTTGAAATTAGAGATATTATAAGATATATAAGAGAAAAATGCTGGTTTGAATAATGAGAAGGTGCATGAAATATTTTGTTGTTTGTGTACTTCATGGATGAAAAACTGGATAGTTTCGTCCCTTGACTTTCAGAGGAGTTTAGGGCATGAAAATGATGATATTTGGAATTAATTTATTCATAGAAGTTATAGCAAAGGACATTAACTTTCCAACGAAACTGATATTGTGTAATTTGAAGTTATAAAACTCATATATGGACAAAACTTTGAGAGGTGTCAGGGTGAGAACTATGCTGGATAGTTTCCCTGAGTTGCGATATTGAGTAAATTAGGTGCATTAAAGGTCGAATCAAGTCTTCCCTTCTTCAATCTAAATGTAGTCTGGCTGACGGAGAAGATAAGTTACAATCAAAACTATTTTTTTTAATGATTATAATTGTGATGTAAATGAGAGACGATATCTTTGAATGAATAGTCTAAATTGACCAGGATTGGTTAGTTACCTTATTTAAAAAGTTGTTTTGATGTGAGACTTAATCTGGTAGAGAATATAAAGAAGAAATTTGAATATGCATACATATGTGTGTGTGTGTGTGTGTATGTGTGTGGAATGAGCATACATTGAAAAATAATATGGAAAACATGTTGATATAAGAGAGGTCACAAGAGCTGTGTAGAAGTAGGGAGGTACTACTTGAGTCTTGACAGCAGGTAGGTGGCATACACACCAACATTTTCCTACATAGTTTATTGTAATAGCTTATTGAAAATGTAATATTATATTGTGTTAAAATTGTGGCTAAAAGCAAAGGAATTAGTTTTCCAGTAATGACTAATGTCCGGAAAAAGGCAAAGTAATTAGTTTCTTGGTATTGAGACTAATGCCCAATAATGGGCAAAGAATTCAGATTCCTAAAAGATGGAATAATGCCTGATAATGGGTGATGAATTTAGGTTCTCAAAAGAGGGAATAATCGACACGATCAAATGAATGATGTCTTATCCCAAGTGCAGGAGTGTCAAAGTAATAAATAACCCGACAAGACCGGGATCGATCCACAGGGAGGTCAACTATATAAATCACAAATAAAAGAAAAGATTTGAAGAGAGCTTTGAGATGTGATATTGATGTAAGGATTTAAACAAATTGTTAAGGTTAGAGGATCCACTAATGGTATTTCAAATAAGTATAATATAAACTTCTTTTATTTCTCAATTGAAAACCACACATAAAGGAGGTTCCAATTAGATTATAAATTATTAACATGATTATATTAATTATCTTATTTGAGTAATGCCAACACTTGTAAATGTTGTCAGGTATTCATGTTAACAACAAATCAAGTTCCCTTTATAGCACATGTGTTGATTATACCATACAGTTGGCTATGAAAGGATCAAGTATTTGTTGTACCAAGGGTTATTTAACACAAATCTAGATTAATCATTTAACAAGCAAGGTATTATGGGTGAGTAAGATAACAAATACAAAGCATGTTAGTATCAAATATTAAAGTCTATGTTGAGTTTATACTATACTTATTCTTACACCATTAGTGTAACCTTTTCACCTTGACATAATAAACTTAACTAAACATTATGAACAAGAAAAGTATAAATAGACTAGATAAGAACATATTTATGATGAAAAATATAAACAAGAGATTAATGAAAGATGATCTTAAACATTACAAAATTACAAATAAAGAGAACAAGAGCAAGATCTTGATCTGAAAACCAAGATGCCCAAATGCATGGCAAATCCCTTTTTTTATAGGCCAAAATTCAGAACTATTGATTTGATTATTAATAAAAGAGTTGGTGGCCAACCCTTAACTTTGTTGTAAGGCCAAAACGTCATTGCTAACATCAGAATTTGAACTGATCTGCTGCATAAAAGTTCTGGAAATTTGTCTAAGCTTTCCAACAAAAAAAGAATGAGCTCATTTGGATTTCTATAACTCAAGATATAGCTCAAACACCGAACAGTGTCTGGGCTGTAAGTAAGACAGATTCAAACTTCTCATTTGCTGCTACGATTTGAACTCTAAAACGACCCTTTTGAATCTTAGACTCTGTTTGAAAGTTTTAGGCCTATGTTTTAGCTTTCTATCCATATAAACCAGACCTAAATCCAAGTTCCACAGCTCCATTTATGATCCAATAACCAAATGGTGTTCCAGTTTGAATTGAACCAACATCTCTTCTTTAAGCTTAGCCCTCTCTTTGTCTTTTCACTTTCAATAGTTAAACACATCAATCAATCCTTGAAATTACGAGATATGCCTGCATTCAAAATGAGCATTTACCATAAATTAAAGATATCTTATGTTATCGTACTTGCTATTATAAAACATGCTCAAGGTAGGGAATTTAATGATACTTTAAGTGCAATATGATGATATAAAACCTTGATAAAAATACACTTTTAAGTACTAATCAATAATGCTCGGTAATGTGCAATGAATTTGGATTCCTGTAAGAGGGAATAATGCCCAGTGTTGGGCAATAAATTCAGATTCCTGGAAGTGGGAATAACACCTAGACATGGGTGAAGGAAAGAGTTACCTGGTATTGGGTATTTCCAGGAATGGGATGATTATATTAAGCTGATAATAAACAAGCAATTTTGATGTGTGAGTGAATATTGTAGATTAATGAAAGAATTATATTGATTATTAATAAATAAATATTGATAATGTTAAGTTTATGATCTAAATGCATTGTTATGCCTATTTGATAATTTACATGTTGTAAAATTAATAATAATTTTAAATTAATTACATGTACCTCACAGTCACAAGCCAAATTATAGATAATTAGAATGACTTTTTGATAATTTTGAATGAACATGTAATAGATGCCCCTTTTATACTATAACGAGTTCTATACCTAAATGTTAATTGCTTTGACTCATTTGAATTTGATCTCTTATGTAAACTTATGATGTCCTATTAGTTTCTTTTATTATGTCATAGACATTATTGATTTGATTATATTTTACTATTTTGAGATAATTTGAGTATTTGCGCGCGTTCATATATATATATTTCACCCTAAAAATTCTAATATTCATAAAATGCCAAGTGATGATTGCTTGTAATTATGGAAGATGTTACGCCTTAAAACTCAACTTGGCTTGCATTACCAGCCCACTCGAGCAAATGTATAAAAGCATATCTAGTGAAGGCTCATCTAATTAGCTTGTGACCTTTGCTTAAGCTCAGACTACAATCCAACCTAAAGAAAAGATAGGTGGTCAAGGTCAGGAATCCCATTGCAATATGGCATTCATGTAGTCGACTATGCCTGGACCAGCCCTAATAGTTGTGGATGCATCTGCTAATGAATCTCACAAAATAAAATACTATAAGGATGGAAAGTATGATAAAATAACGACATTAAATGCAATAGTAAGGGCAATTGAAGGTATTGACTTATATGATCCTGTCTAAGATGCCGAGATGTGCCTTGTCCCAAATATGGTCGTGCTGAAGAAATTCCACATACCTGAATTCATAAAGTATACTAGAACTCAATGCCTTTCCACTTATCTCATATCCTATTGTAATATGATGACAGAGGTTATGCAAGATGAAAAACCATTAATGCACTTCTTTCAAGATAGCTTGAATGAAGTTGATACATTAGGCTGGATAAAATGAGAATATGGAGGTGGAAAGATCTTGTAGAGGCTTTCATTAAGCAATACAAATACAAAATGGGAATTTCTCCTAACAGGTCTAATCTGTCTCTTCTAGAAAGGAATGATAAAGAGATTACATATGAATATGCTTAATGATGGAGAGATTTGGCCGCCCAAGTACATCCCATACTTTTGGATAAAGAGATGGTCACCTTGTTTTCTAATACCCTCAAAGCACCCTATTATGAGCTTGTAATGGGTAGTTCATCTAAGCAGTTTATTGATGCTATGGTAGTAGTTGAGCGTATTAAGCAAGGAATACGGAGTGGAAGAATCTTTGCACTCGTTGAAAAAGGTTTTGAAGGTTGATAATATCGAAGGTGGGTATAAAAGAAAAAAGAACAATTTCCAAAATTTCAACACTCGAACCCCTTCTTCCCAAATAGCCGATATCAACTTAAACTCATATTTTTCTACTAAAAAACCCGAAACACAAAATAACCCAATTAATAACCAAACTAAGAACCAACCTATAAAAAACTGCCAAAGAACCTAAGAACAATTACCCCCACTACCCTTACCATTGAGCTAAATATACCAGATGTTACTAAGTGTTGGACAAGTAGCTCCAATTCTTCTCACACCATTACAACCACCATATCCTAATTGGTATAAACCAAACCTCACTTGTGAATATTATACAGGCATATGTGAACACAATATTAACACTTGCAATGTATTACAAACAAGCTCTTACAATTGATCAAAGTGGGATGGATTGAAAAAACTCATAATATGAATACATATCTTTTGTTTAACCATGCTACAGGTAATGGAATTGTAAATAACTAGATATTAGAGGCTTGAGGACCTTGAAGGTGTCTATGGATGAGATTTGTGAAAAGCTTGTAAAAACTAGATATAGGAGGAGTAGTTACGAGAATGGGCTGATGAGTAAGAGTTTCTGCAAGTATCATAAACAAAAGGGTCATATGATTGATCAATGTGAAGACTTCCACAATGAATTGATATAGATACTAATTTAAGGCACTTTAAGAATAATAAAAAAAAGAGCTGGAAAAAGAAAAGTTAATAATCCCACCATCTCGAGTAACTTTCCCAAAGTCTGCTCAAGTGATAAGATATAATGATAAAGTGTTGAAGATAACTGACCTCTGCATCAACACTTTAGACTATGAAAATAAGAGACAGAATGTGGAGACAAAAGTTAAAGTGGAGGATGAGATGTTGCCATTGTCTATTGACATAGTCGAGGAGATTCCTACAAGAGCTTTTATGACGAGGCTAACAGATGGGGAGAAATTCTAAAATTGGAAAACTAAGCCTATTCCTTTTGTGTTTAAAAAGTAATTGTTCTTATTTAATCATGTCTGTTAAGATGCGTTGTCT
>Ga0307518_10003677_pt1 | contig 11038 bp, 8 predicted proteins | sample 25_EM_MG_FD_203889 | JGI IMG/M metagenome (GOLD analysis project Ga0307518, IMG submission 203889) | Populus trichocarpa ectomycorrhiza microbial communities from riparian zone in the Pacific Northwest, United States - 25_EM | ecosystem: Host-associated > Plants > Roots > Unclassified | place... | reverse complement strand
GTTTTCCAGAATGGGGATGTAGCTCAGATGGTAGAGCGCTCGCTTAGCATGCGAGAGGTACGGGGATCGATACCCCGCATCTCCATCCTTTGTTTTTCTAAAAAAAAGATAACATGAAGAAAACTAACCTAGATGATGTCAACTTCATCTCTCAATTTTGACTTCTAGGCTTCCAAAACAAGCACAAGTTTGGTGGCTTACCCGCCTACATACCTTCCTTTTTAGTCCATTTGTTCCTCGCCATTTTGCTTAAAGTACAGTAGGCTACCAAGTTCAACTACCATTCCATTACACACCCTCCAAAAAAATAAAAAAAAATTTGTACTACTTCTTATAGCTAGCTATTAGATTTGTTCTACCAATTAGAGAGCGGTTTTTATCTTTTCAAGTTGTAATGGCAATCTTAGCTTTGCCAAAACTAAAATTCCTTGCCTTCACTCTAATTTTCATGGCCAGATTGTGCTGCTACACAGGTTATACCAATCACAATCACTTAAACATTCATTTTTTCTCTCTCCCAATTCTCATGTGGTCCTCTTCTTGACATTCTTTATGCTTTCTTGGATTCAACACTAAGCAGGATATGCTCAGGTTGTCCCCGGACAGATGGTTGCTAAAGCATTGTTGTGTTTGAATAACAAGATTGTAAGTAACTAGCTCATTTCCATCCCTGGTTGTGTTTTTTTTTTTTTTTTTTAATTGTTGTTGTTTACAAGTTGGGCTAGATGGCATGCAGATTTATTCAGGATGTGACGAGGCATATAGATTAACACAGAGTGGGAATCTTAATGTACCTCCTGAAGCAACTGAACTATTCTGTAATGGACCTTGCTTAGCTGAGACAAGATTAGCGCTGAGTTGCATTAATGATGTGATATCAGATTTTCTTTTCTATAATAAGGCTACTGTAAGAGACATAACTTATGCGCTGAGTGCTGGTTGCAGCTCCACTAGGCAAAGAGGTAATAGCACTGCTGTTCTCTTTTTGTTTCACAGTAATTTTGTTTCACGGTACTTATGGACTAACCCCTCGTTTAACTTCTGAGTTCGATCCTTAGGACACCATCTAGGAGAATTTATTCTTCTGAATTTCCTTGACGATATGCGGGGTGGGGCTTTAAGATCGCTTGAGGAGGGGGCTTATGCACTGTTTGACAATGGCACAAGAATATAATATGTTCCTTGTTTACTGTAGGTGACTTCAATGTGGCAAGGTACATCAATGGTGAAACAAGTAGTGCATCAAGCTTGCCCAACTTGATTGGATTCTATGCCTTGGCTTTGTTTATTTGGTGGTGGCTATTGCTCTTGTAATGTAACTCGTCAAATTGCAAGAATATACTACAGGACTTGTAATAAACATGCCATCCAAGTTCTAAAATGAGAGAATTTATGAAGGGATTACAGTTATATATGGAATCTATGTTTTGTGAAGTTGATTTTACTTTCTAAATTGTTATAGAATATATACTTGGTGTCACGATATTTTGTTCAAAAGATAAACCAACTTTTTTGTACTTCTTTTTTTTCTGATTGTTCTTTTCTACCTCTTCTGCAATTGATCCAATTAAGATGACGATTCATCAATCAATAATTAAAGCAAAGTTAAGGAGTAGATCAAAATGAGCTAAGCGAGCGCGAGCGCGCGCACCTATGCACCATCAGATCAGAAGTATATTCTTTCAGTGGTTGAACTCCAGACATCACCTATATATTTGGATACAGTGAGTTAACCATCAGAACAAGAGGCTTTTGTAATGAACCATGCAAGTCCATGCAGGAGGAATATTTTTAGCTCGTGGAGAACTTGTTTGTTGGAATCTGGATGAAATTCCTAGACATCGAATGGCCATCACTGTTTCTTATGGGCTACATACTACATACGGGGCCTTTTCCTAAGAAAATACACTGGCCTGATCTCAAGCATTGATGAGGATATTCCTCAGCTTGTAAAGCTCAGATATAAAGTAAAAGGGTGTCACTATTCCGTAAAAAGAAAACGGTTGCCATTAAAGTGGAGATGAAATTGAGGAATGAATAGAAACAAATTGACTAGTAGAGATAATATATCAAGCAAACCATTAACTGAAAATTTCGAAACGTTTTTGTTCTTAATTATTCCATAACAGCTAGCCTTCATTAGTCTATAATCAAGCAATTATCAGTAACATTCTTATTTTCTCACAAGAAAAGGCCAATGAGATCCTTGTCTTACAAGAAACTGAAGCCATTTTACTATCTAATACGTTACACTCATTAAATGGATACAGCCTATAAATTGGTCAACATCCCTGTCACTTCTTCATCCTTACCAAATTAAGCAACCTTTCTGTTTACATTGTAAGCAAAAATTTCAGCAAACTAATTAGTTGAAGTTATGGCGTGCCAGAGCTGCTCATCAAAGAGTGCCTACAATGTAGAGGTGCCAAAGGAGGAAGTCACTACTCAGCCTGAGAATGCGGTGGTTCAAGAGGTTGCAACTCCTGTTGTTGCTCCTCAAGAGGTGAAGACTGAGAAGAAGGAAGACAAGGATGCTTCTAGTGACAAGAAAGAGGAGCCTGTCAAGGCTGAAGTTGGTAGTAGTAATTAGAATAAAGGATGAATGTTTGAGTTAGAGTCAATAAAGATGGAAAGAGGGTTTCAATGTTTTAGCTCCCTTGTTTAGGTCAATTTTAGTACTGGTAGGTTTTTAGTGTTGTTTCTTGTTTTTGCTGTATCCACTCTGTATTTTTTTCTTTCATATGTTTATGTTGAAATCTTTCCTTTTCAGATTCATTCAAAATAAAAAGAAATGAGGCATTATAGGGTAAATTCCATGGTTATAAACCCCTCACCTGACTCGATGAGTAAATCTAATAATTAACCTTAAATCTTTTCTAAGTTGAGTTTCACTTTAAATTGAGTTTTTTTATTACCAAATGTTATTTCAAAAAATTTTTCTTAAGAAATATTAAAACCTAAGTTGACCCACTTGGAATGCGGTTCAACCCATGTTCTTAAAAAAATTGATTTTTTTTAAATTAATATTTTATAATGTTTTTGGATCGTTTTGATGCGTTGATATCAAAAATAATTTTAAAAAAATAAAAAAAACATCATCTTTATATATTTTTAAACGAAAAATAATTTAAACCACAACCGCTACTACAATTCCAAACAAACCCTTATCAAATCTCATGTTGGACTTACAATGATGGTAAATTCAATAGCTTAATTTGTAAAGCTTGAAGAATTTATGTTTTTTTATAACTTCAAAACATACAATATTTTCAGAAGATTAATGATTAGTTTCCATTAAATGATTAATACTTTCACCCTCAACATTACAGAAAGAACACCGGGCATCTTCCCACCTAATAACTCCTCTGCTAGCAAGGAAACGTGCTGAGACTACCATGAAGACATCAATTTTTGGAGGTGCATGACTCTTCCAAAGGATATTAGGAAAAGAATGCTCACCTGGAAACAAAATATATACAATCAAAAAAATTGGTGCCTGATATTGAAGAATTTATATTTTTTTATAACTTCAAAACATACAATATTTTCAGAAGATTAAGGATTAGTTTCCATTAAAAAGATAATTTGTTTTAACAAAACTAACATTCACTAAAAATTATGGTAATTGTGAAAAATTAATGATTCCATTAACTTAGAAATTGAAAACATTTGCTGCACTTAAAGGGTGCATTGCACTAACCTGAATGAGGCACACACTTTGATGACTCAAGGGTTTCAAACATCAATGCATGTCAACATAAAACGAGAGGTCACACTTTAATTAAACGAAGAAAAACAGGAAGTCTTATGTAGTCCTCTATAAATAGCATTCCTTCATCATTGTTTTATCTACCACCACAATAAAAAGATATAGAAGTTTTTCTGGCAAAGTTTAAGCAATGGAGAGAGAGAGCAGCTATTATTCAGAAAGAAGCTATGCAAGGCCTGTGTTTGCTACACCAAAGGAGGAAGTCAAGACAGGGAATGTGAAGTTGGAAACTTCAGTAGAGAATAAACCACGGTATGCTGTTCCTTCTGTCAGTGTGAAAGCTGAAGAAAAGCCTGCTGTTTCTCTTAAGAAACACCCTGTTAATTTCTATTCCCGTTGTTATGGTGGTTAAACATCGGATGTCGACAAGTTATTAATAGGGAAGTTGGATCTTTTACACAGTTGCTTTTTGTTTGTTAATATGGCCATTTAGGGTTTCCTGTTTCTCAGTTCCTATTGGTCTTGGTTTGTGTCCCATTTTGTTATTGCTTATGATGAAGAAATTTGGTTTGTGTATGGCTTCCCTTATGAATAAATAATTCCTTGTTTCATGACCCTTTGTCTTTCTATAACGTAATATGTGTCTTCGGTTTAACAATCTTCACAAAACAGATGGGAATTAAACATAAAGAAGGCTAAAATCAGCAGTTTGAGCATCATTTTATGAGCATAGAAGTGTTAAAATCATCCAATGACAGTTGCCCTGCGCTAGCCTTTCTACATCTTACAGCTAAACAAAGTTTAAACTTATATTCCACTGCCTTTCGTTGGTGTTTCCATAATTCCACGGCAACCATGACCCCATACACAATTAATCTTCTATGCAGCACAAACATACACACGTGGAAGCTTGAGGAACTAATATTTATGCTTTTAATAGATTTGACAAGTGCTAGCTCCCAAGTTTTCTTTTAACAATAAAATTAAAGGGACCATTTATGTCATAGAAATTAGGGGTTGCGAAGGGTACCCTCTAGATTTGATTGTCTTCAAAATACATCGGCCAAAATTGTAGTGTTAGTCCGCCGTCCCCAAACTTCCATACTATGTTTTCTGCTACTTTCACAAAATAGTAGTGCAAATCCTCCCCTCCTTGAACCATAATCAGCATTCGCACAGCTTTGGTTGCTGAAACTCCTTTGATCTTTTGCTGGATGTTAAAAGGTTGCTAGCTAGATGCTTCATTCATTCTTGTATTGCAATAACTAAAGCAAATTTAAGGAATATATCAAAATGAGCTAGCTAAGCATACAAACATTCGCACGCACGCAACAAAAAGATCATAAATCTTTTCTTTCAGTAGTTCAACCTCAGACATCACCTATTTGGATACAGTGAGTTAACCATCAGAACAAGAAACTTTTGTAATGAACCTTGCAAGTGCATGCAGGAGGAACATTTCTAGCTTGTGGAAAGATTGTTTGGTGGACTCTGGATGAGATTCGTAGACATCAAATGGCCATTACTATTGATTATCCAAAAAAAAATGGCCATCACTATTTCTTATGGGCTACTTGCCAGATACGGCCGGGGCCTTAATTTTCCTAAGAAAATACACTGGCCTGATCTCAAGCACTAATGTAGATAATCCTCAGCTTGTAAAACATGGATAGAAAGAAAGAGGGTGTCACTAACCAGTTAAAAAAAGAAAAAATCAATGGCTGCCATTAAAATGGAGATAAAATTGAGGAAATAAATAGAAACAGATAAGTAGAGATAATCAAGCAAACCATTAACTGAAAATTTTGAAACGTTTTTGTTCTTATTAATTATTCCATAACATATAGCCTTCATTAGTCTATAATCAAGCTATTATCAGTAACATTTTTATTTTCTCACAAGAAAAGGCCAATGAGATCCTTGTCTTACAAGAAACTGAAGCCATTTTACTGCCTAATACGTTACACTCATTAAATGGATACAGCCTATAAATTGGTCAACATCCCTGTCACTTCTTCATCATTACCAAATTAAGCAACCTTTCTGTTTACATTGTAAGCAAAAATTTCAGAAAACTAAGTTTAAGTTATGGCGTGCCAGAGCTGCTCATCAAAGAGTGCCTGCAGTGTAGAGGTGCCAAAGGAGGAAGTCACTACTCAGCCTGAAACTGTGGTGGTGCAAGAGGTTGTATCTCCTGCTGTTGCTCCTCAAGAGGTGAAGACTGAGGAGAAGGAAGACGAGGATGATTCTGGTAACAAGAAAGAGGAGCCTGTCAAGGCTGAAGTTGGTAGCAGTAATTAGGGTTCATGTTTGAGTTAGAATAAATAAAGAGGGAAAGAAGGTTTGAATGTTTTAGCTACCTTGTTTTTGGTCAATTGTTTTAGTATTGGTATGTAGTTTAATTTGTTTTTGAAATATCAAAATAAATGATTCCTACCTCTTCTTTCCAGAATCATTCAAAAAAATAAGTCAGTGTATATTTTATAGTTATAAAACCTCACTTAACTTGAAAAGTTTTATTTTGAACTAGTTTTTTTTTATCAAATATTGTTTCATGTGTTTTTCCTAAATAAAAAATAGACCTGTTGATCAATGAATCAATCCACCCAACCAGCAATCCTCGTTTTAGGCTCAGTCAAACCCTAAGTTCGTCGTTATAAACATGCATGGTAGATTCAACCGCTTGAATTAAAACATTTGCATACAATATATTTGTTTACAACTTTAAAACGTCTATTCAATATGGCCAGAAGATTAATGATTGTTTCCCATAAAAAGATAATTGGTTTTACCAAAACTAACATTCACTATAAATTCATGGTAATTGTGAGACATTATTGAATTCATTAACTAAGAAATTGAAAACAGTGGCTGCAGTACTTAAAAGGTGCATTGCACCAACCTGAATACTTTGATGACTAGAGGTTTCAAATATTAATGCATGTCAACATAAAACGAGGAGTCACACTTCGATTAAATGAAGAAAACAGGAAGTCTCATAGAGTCCTCTATTTATAACATTCCATCATTTTTGTTTTTTCGACCACCACACTAGAAAGTTACTACTGAAGTTTTTCTGGCAAAATTTAAGCAATGGATCAGAGAGAGAGTAGCTTTTCTTCAGAAAGTAGCTATGCAAGGCCTGTGTTTGCTACACCAAAGGAGGAAGTCGAGACAGGGAATGTGAAGTTGGAAACTTCAGTAGAGAATAAACCACGGTATGCTGTTCCTTCTGTCAGTGTGAAAGCTGAAGAAAAGCCCACTGTTTCTGTTAAGAAACAACATGTTAATTTGTGGGAGAGATATGGGGACGATCCTTCGACCCATCCGGATTTCGATCCGGATTTGTGGATAGAAACAGGATCGTTTAGTGGACCTCATAGAAATCTAGTGAACGAACTCTCCAACACTACGGCTAAGAACTTGCAGGCAGCCCATAGTATCTCAACCGCTGGGAGCTCCCAATCAGTATCGAACACCCAGTATCAGGAGCTCGTGGTCTTGCAACAATACACAACTCATCTCACCGAAAAATACAAGCGACTCTTGGCAGATTATAAACAACACATGGCTTATTTTACTGAAAAACACGAGCAACTCTCGGTAAATTATGAGGAACTCCAGGCGAATTATGAGCAACAACAACTCCGGGCGAATGATGAACAACTCCGGGTGAATTATAAGCAACAACAACTTCGAACAAATTATGAACAACTCCGTCAAATAATCATGAACATTACCTCACAGAAGAATGCTTCTGGTAACAAGAAAGAGGAGCCTGACAAGGCTGAGGTTGGTAGCAGTAATTAAACAAGGGGTGCATGTTTGAGTCAGAGTCAATAAAGAGGGAAAGAAGGTTTGAATGTTTTAGCTACCTTGTTTTGGTCAATTGTTTTAGTATTGGTACGTGGTTTTTAAGTATTGTTCATTGTTTCCTTTGTGCTTTTGAGTCCTAGAAGTGGATCTGGTTTTGGTCAATTGTTTTAGTATTGGTACGTAGTTAGATTTGTGTTAGAAAAATTTTTCCTATCAAAATAAAACTGTTTCTTTTTTTTTTATCAAATATTGTTTCAAGTGTTTGTTCTAAATAAAAAATTAAGTTTAGTCGCTAAGTAATGAGTGCAACTCATCTAATCCATAATCCAATCAAACCCTAAATTGAGTTTTATAAACATGATAAATTCATCCACTTAAATTGAAATGTTTGAATATTATATATTTGTTTACAACTTTAAAACATATATTCATTATGACCAGAAGATTGATGATTAGTTTCCATTAAAAAGATAAATGGTTTTACCAAAACTAACATTCACTAAAAATTCATGGTAATTGTGAAGCATTATTGAAATCATTAACTAAGAAATTGAAAACAGTGGCTTCACTTAAAAGGTGCATTGCACCAACCTGAATACTTTGATGACTTGAGGGTTTCAAACATTAATGCATGTCAACATAAAACGAGAGGTCACACTTCGATTAAATGAAGAAAACAGGAAGTCTCATATAGTCCTCTTATATAGCATTCCACCATTGTTGTTTTTTCTACCACCACACTAGAAAGTTATTGAAGTTTTTCTGGCAAAATTTAAGCAAATGGATCAGTAGAGAGAGAGCAGCTTTTCTCCAGGAAGAAGCTATGCGAGGCCTGTGTTTGCTACACCAAAGGAGGAAGTCAAGACAGGGAATGTGAAGTTGGAAACTTCAGTAGAGAATAAACCATGGTATGCTGTTCTTTCTGTCAGTGTGAAAGCTGAAGAAAAGCCTATTGTTTCTGTTAAGAAACAACCTTTTTATTTCTATTCCCGTTGTAATGGTGGATAAACATTGAATGTCGGCAAGTTAATAAGAGGGAAGTGGGATTTTTTACACAGTGCTTTTTGTTTGTTAATATGGTTATTTAGGGCTTCCTGTTTTTCAGTTCCTACTGGGTCTTGGTTTGTGTCGCAGTTTGTTATTCCTTTTGATGAAGAAATTTGGTTTGTGTAAGACTTCCCTTATGAATAAATAATTCCTTGTTTCATTACTCTCTCTCATGCAATATGTTTCTTCGGTTTAACAATCTTCACAGAACAGAAGGGAATTAAGCATAAAAAATGGATATAATCAGCAATTTCAGGAGCATCATTTTATCAACATCAGTAGTATATATTAAAATCATTCAATCACAGTTTCCCTGCACTAGCCTCTGTACATCTTACCGCTAAGCAGAACTTTCAAATATACATCCCACTGCACTTCATTGGTGTTGACATAATTCCAAGACAGCCATGTTTATGTCAAAGAAATTAGAGTCTGTAAAGGGTACCCTCTAGATTTGATTGTGTTGAAAATTCATCGGCCAAATTAGTGTTAGTGTTAGTGTTAGTCCGCCATCCCCGAACTTCCTTTTTCTGCTTCTTGCATTGCCATCGGCATTCGCACAGCTTTGCTTTGCTGAAACGCCTTTGAATTTATGCACGATGTTAAGAGGTTGCTAGATGCTTCATTCATTCTTGAATTGCAAGCCTTTCTGTAAAGGAGACTCGGTAAAACCAGTATGCCAATCAAGAGTAATCGCTCAATCAAAGTAACTCTGCTGGCTTATCGATTAACACTCTGCCCTGGTGTCTTCTTGCATTCCTCTCCCTCATCATCCCTCGTACATCGCTCTTTCACTGCAAGATGTGCAAGCTCTACATCACCATGAGTACGGCAAGCACTATGCAAGGAACCCCATAGAGAAGCCTTTGGGTTTCAATGTTTTAGCTACCTTGTTTTGGTCAATTTTAGTATCGGTAGTTTTTGAGTGTTTTTAATTGTTTGCTTGGTGCTTTTGAGTCTCCTAAAAGTGGATCAGTTTTTGGTGGCTCCACTTTGTTAGCATTGTTTCTTTCTTATGTTTATGTTGATTTGTGTTAGAAACTTTCCCACATCAAAATTAAATGATTCCAAGTTTTTCTTTTCAGAATCATTAAAAAAGAAAGAGGCATATTATGGTTAAATTTTATAGTTGTAAAAACTTGTCTGACTCGACAGATTAAAATCTAGCCCATGGAAGATTTCATTTATAACAAGATTTTAAAAAAAAAAAATCAACTCAAGTGTTTGATTTTTTAAAAAAATCAAAATTCGGATTGACTTGTTGATTCACGTGTTGATCCACTCAACTAATAATCAAAACCTGGATCAGGTAAAATTCCAAGTTAAATCTTATAAATATGGTAAACTTAAAACTTTAATTTGTAAAGTTTGAAAACTTTATTTTTATTTATAACTTTAAAACACAAGATTGATTATTAGTTTCCATTAAAAAGATAAAAAGATAAATGGTTTTACCGAAACTAACATTCACTAAAAATTCATGGTAATTGTGAAACATTATTGAATTCATTAACTAAGAAATTCAAGACAGTGGCCGCACTTAAAAGGTGCATTGCACCAACCTGATCAATGCTTTGATTCCTAGAGGGATTCAAACATTAATGCATGTCAACATAAAACGAGAGGTCACACTTCGATTAAATGAAGAAAACAGGAAGTCTCATGGAGTCCTCTATATATAGCATTCCACCGTTGTTGTTTTTTCTACCACCACACTAGAAAGTTATTGAAGTTTTTCTGGAAAAATTTAAGCAAATGGATCAGAGAGAGAGCAGCTTTTCTGCAGGAAGAAGCTATGCGAGGCCTGTGTTCGCTACACCGAAGGAGGAAGTCAAGACAGGGAATGTGAAGTTGGAAACTTCAGTAGAGAATAAACCATGGTTTGCTGTTCCTTCTGTCAGTGTGAAAGCTGAAGAAAAGCCTGCTGTTTCTCTTAAGAAACAACCTGTTAATTTCTATTCCCGTTGTTATGGTGGTTAAACATTGGATGTCGGCAAGTTATTAATAGGGAAGTTGGATCTTTTACACAGTTGCTTTTTGTTTGTTAATATGGCCATTTAGGGTTTCCTGTTTCTCAGTTCCTACAGCTGGGTCTTGGTTTGTGTCCCATTTTGTTATTGCTTCTGATGAAGAAAGTTGGTTTGTGTAAGACTTCCCTTATGAATAAATAATTCCTGGTTTCATTACTCTTTCTCTTACTCTCATGGAATATCTTTCTTCGGTTTAACAATCTTCACAAAACAGAATGGAATTAAACATAAAATGGATAAAATCAGCAGTTTGAGCATCATTTTATTAAAATGGTAGTCCTAAAATCATGCATTGACAGATGCTCTGTTCTAGCCTTTCTACATCTTACCGCTTAACAAAGCTTTTAAACATACATTCCACTGCCCTTCGTTGCCGTTTCCATAATTCCACGGCAACCATGACCCAATACACATTCTTCTATACAGCACAGCCATA
>Ga0307518_10003675_pt1 | contig 11039 bp, 6 predicted proteins | sample 25_EM_MG_FD_203889 | JGI IMG/M metagenome (GOLD analysis project Ga0307518, IMG submission 203889) | Populus trichocarpa ectomycorrhiza microbial communities from riparian zone in the Pacific Northwest, United States - 25_EM | ecosystem: Host-associated > Plants > Roots > Unclassified | place... | reverse complement strand
TTTATTAAATTTTTATTAACTAGTGGATTTTAAGCTTGAATTTGATTCTAATTAGAGTTATATTATTAGTATGCATGCTAGGAATTTGATTTTATATCAATTGCAAGTTTGAATAAATACTAAGCATGCATGCTAATATTCTTTTAATTATATTCGTGTTGAAAGCATAATTGTCATGAGTTATTAGTTTCCATGCTTATAGATTTAAACTTGTATGAACAATAGGCTTTTTTAGAAACATTCTTACGTTTAACATATCTTGTTATGATAATTCAAACATCCTTGCTCACTAGTCTATTAGTCTAATATATTTACAATATTTTATTAACAATCTTAAGGATTTATCCTTATATTAGACTTTATTTAGTTATCTTGTAGAGAAAAAATAATAATAATAAAAATATTAAGTGTGAAAGAGGTTTTTAACATTTTTAAAATTTAAGTTATTATTTAACTTTCTTTTAAATTATTATATTCTCACATATAGAATTAATTTTAATTTTATATGCTTTATTAGGTTAAAGATGATGGAGATAATCCTAATATATTAGGTTGTGTTCAAACTATATTGATTAAGGCTTCAAATAGTGTTTGTTTCAACTCACACTATCAATTATATAGTGTTCATAGTTACGAACCTAGAAAACTTGTAGATCTTTTTCATATGTCTCCTCACTATAAAATATTTGATTCAACTGAGTCATTTGCATGTAGATTTTATAATTTGCATGTTGATATTATAAAACAAATTAAAGCAAGTAATAAACAATATAAATTATGAGCTCATTTGTATAAGTATCATGATATACTTAATGTTGGAGATTATTTCGTGATACAAATCAGCCCTGAACGGTGTCCTTTGAAAACTAATCATAAATTTCAAGTGAGTAGTTCTAGATCATTCAAAATGTTGCAAATAATTGAATCAAACAGTTATGTTGCAAACTGCCATCAAACTTTAATAGTAGCTCTACTTTTTACATAAAAGACTTCGTTATATATAAAGTGCAACCTATCTCTAATGCTCATTTTGAAACCTCTGCCCCATTATCCTTATCTTTGGCCCAAGAAGAACATATCAATGCTATTTTGGATGCACAAGTTGTTTTTACCAAGGAAGGTGAACTATAGTGAATCTCAGTATATAATCTAGATTACTAAATTCAAACTATTCTTGAATTATCGTAGAGATATAACAACAACTTAATCATGCTTTTTGGGAGCATCATTGGAGCCACCTTGAACTACACTCGACAAGGTCGAGTTTCTCTAACCCTGGGTGAGTTGGTTGGGACACCAGACCCGGAACACTGTTTATGCACTCGTATGATCATAAACGATAAGGGGGTAGCCCAAACCATTGAGAAATTCAACTTTATCTTATGTTTTGGTTTAACTTATTTGAATTTTTAGTTGAGGTTTATTAATTAAGCTTTATTTGTTGGGCGTGATTTAATTATTATTGAGTATTTTATTTAGTGGACTATAAGCCCAATTATTTGTTCTAGTTAAGGTTTTATTATCATATTTTTCTAAATGTTAGACAATTTTGATGAATTGATAAAATACAGAATTTTCCTCTTCTGAATTCTCTCTTATTCCTAGTTTCTTTTCTTTCCTTACTTTTAATTCTTGGCATCTTTCTTTCTTTCTTTACTTTTAGTTTTCTTTACTTTTTTTGGTTTCGCTTTAAATGATCACATGATCAAGTCTACTAAGAAAATATTAACTAACAAGTTTAACATGAAAAACTTAGATGTTGCAGATGTAACAACCTTAATCTTGTAAACTCAAAATATACGACATATATTAGTAGTTACCAATTTTTTTCTTTATACTTATATGTTTTACTGAAATTTTGACAGAGTTTCCTTTGTATTCTTTTGATACCAAGTTATCGACTCAATTATTTCTGAACTTGTAACATCAATCACAATATACGTCCATCATTTAGACTTTCAAAACTCCAGCAGATATCAATATCTCATTTCTATTTTCTATAGAACAATTTATTAAAAGCTAATAAATTCATAACATGCATCATCTATTTATTTTAAAAAAAATATTTGTGCTCAAAATATATATACAACCAACCATAATTCAACTTAATAACATCGACAACATAAATTACATCATACACAAGATAATAAGTTAAACATTACAATTCTTAGTTATAAAAATGTATTACAACAAAATATTAGTTCTTCCAATTACATTGATCACATAGCAAAATTAATTATCCAAGCATCTACTATCCAGTTCAAGGGTGCGACGTACCTAAAAACATAATCACATTAAACATGATTAAATTGTACATTTCAACAAGTACTTGGATAAGGACTAACTATTTATGTACATAAGGTAATTTTCACATCATTTAATAAATTGTCTTATTTGTTTTGTAATTTACAATTTTATATATTCTTTTCTAGACACAGAGAATAAATCTATTGAAAAATAACAGGAGTGTCTCCCACAAACCTGCATATTTAACCTCAAATTAAAGTCTTACAATTAATCTATATTACACCAAGAGGTTATCTCATTAACTCATAAGTTAATTTTCTTAACATGGTCATTCAACCAGGCATTATTTCTAGTAGCCAGGAGATAATCTTCTCAGCTTGCCCATTCAACGGGGCATCATTTCCAGTGACCAGGAAATAATTTATTTCCAGTAACCAGGAAATAATTTTCACGGCTTACCCATTCAACAAGGCTTCTTTTGAACTTTACACTAAAATTAAAATCTATAAAATTTCTTCTACAATAATAAAAATTAAACCATTTAACTACTTCAAGGTGTCGAACACCTACCTGATGTATGTGCGCATGAAGAGGTCCATTGTTGCTAATTAGGTCTTGCGACCTCCTCTGCACCAACACAATTTACTTTGTTATTGTTCATTCATTTGAACCGGTAAAATTCTAATGCCGATTACATATTTATTTTTCATAAAAATCCTTATTCAATTTAACCTATCAACATCAATTATCTTCAATTTGGCAAGATTTCTCAATAATATTATTAAACTCCATTTTCTAATTTTCTTCTCCTTTTAGCCGAAAATAACCTAGGGAAGAAAGTGAAGATTTTTTTTCTTTGAAAAATTCTTACTCCTTTCATATAATAACACTTATAAACCTTTATCTACCCACATTTTCCAAACAATTGAATTAAAACCTCAAATCCCCTAAATTATTCCTCTTTTAGCCGAAAATTCAATTAAAATGGGGGAGAAATTTTGTTTCTTTTATTTAAAATTAAACACTTACCCAACCATAATTCATGCTTTCTAACATGGCTAAATCATAATTTGCATTATTCCCACAATTCATAACATACATCCACAACTTCACATAATCAAGATTTTGCATAATCATTCATCAAACATAAAATTAGAGGAATTAATCAATTGAAGCATGTTATTTACCTCACTTTAATAAGGATTCAAGGAAAGAATGCAAGAAAAATCAAGTTTTCTTCTCCTCCCACTTCAAACCCTAGCTTTAAATTCTTCCTCCAGAGCACTCACCACCTTAAAATCACTCCCTCTTTATGTTTAACTAAGTTAATCACCCTAATTACTCACTTTAATTGGTGAAACCAACAAGAATTTAAGTAGAAAATCACACAATTCCTCCCCGTCTCTTTGTTTCAAACTCATGGCCAAAAGAGAAAAATATGAAGCAATTATATTCTAGCTTTTAACTATTTACACATTGGCCCTCATTATTTTTTAATTCTATTTTTGTCACCCAACTCTTCTTTTTCTTAATTTACACCATAACATACTATCTTTTATTCTATTGTATCCATTTACTATACTTGAAACCCCTTTTATTTAATTTATTCGGTATTTTATTTATTTTACTCATATTATAATTTATCGGATTTTTACAACATATGTCATACTAGTAATAAAAATTTATAAGACATCTAATAGATTGTTATTGTCCCAATCTCATATATTATGAAAATTCTTAAGAAATTTTCTAAATGTGACAATAACATTGTCAAAACACCAATTGATATAAATGTATATATGTCTAAGAATAAAGATAAGAGAATAAATCAATTGGAATACTCTTGAATAATTGGAAGCCTAATAGACATTATGAACTGTAAAAGACATAATATTGCTTATTTATTTAGTAAACTGAGTAGATTTACAAACAATCTAAGTATGAATCATTGAGAGGTAATAAAAAGGGTATTCAAGTATTTGAGGTACACCTTGGACTATAGCCTACACTACACTAGTTGATTAATAGTACTAGAATGGTATAATGATGCTAATTGGATTTCTAACATTAAGGATTCAAAATCCACAAGTGGATATGTCTTTATACTTGGTAGAGCAATTGTATCATGGAAATTCCCTAAACAAGTTTGTATCATTAAACCCACGATGTAATCAAAGTTTATTGCTTTTGATAAAGCTGGAGAGGAAGCCGAATGAATTTGGAATTTCTTAGAGGATATTCCATGTTATCTAAAATCAGTGTCAACTATTTGTGTCTATTACGATAGTCAGTCAATAATTAAAAGGACATAAAGTAGTATGTATAATGGAAAGTTTAAGCATATACATCATAGACATAATACCGTTAAGCACTTACTCTCAAATTGAATTATTTTCATTGACTATATAAAGTCAAAGGAAAACATTACAGATCCGCTAACCAAATGTTTGTCGAGAGAGCTTGTGTATAGTTTATCGAAAGGAATGAGCTTAAAAACTTAAAAAACAAAAGAGTGTAATGATGATAATCATATCTAGTTGATTGGAGATCCCAAGATCTAGGTTCAAATGGAAAACTAAGTCATATAACATATCGGTAGCACTAGGAAACTATAATTTTCTATTTATTCCAATGATAAAATAAGTGTTAGTTATAGTGTGATAAATAGTGAGTTGAGCTCTTAATGATTTTCATATATTGGTACATCAAGTGAAGTATAGCATAATACTTTTAATGAAAGATCACTTATATGAGTGAAAAATATGGTTATTTCTTTGAGAATTTTGATAAAAAGTGAATTCTCTAAAGCACTCATAAGTCCAAGAGTTGTTCAATGCGAAAATGAACAGTGATAACCAAAGGAAATCTCTAAGTAGAAAACTATATGAGTACTATTGTCTTGGTTTACACAAAATGCTAAATAGTTTAAGACATCGCGTTCACTATTTAATCGAGTAAGTCTGATAGTATTTCACTAAGAAAGGTTTAAAGCTAAAAATATCTATTTTGATGTAGTAACATACCAAACCAATATTTCTCAACAAATCTTTGAGTCATTTTCAAATTGGTGAGACAATTTTCATTTATGTGGGGGATTGTTGAAAATTTGTTTTAATGATTTTAATATATAAATTTTTTTTGATGTAGTTTAAGACATCAATTTTTCATTTATGATTTAAACAAATTACGAGTGAATGAAAAACTAACCTTAAAGAACCCTTGGTTTCTTCACTCAAAAAACCCTTGGTTTTTCTATATTTAATTCTTGATTCATGGTGGTTAATCAAAGATTGATACTGATAGAAATTAATTCTTCAACCTTTTAGCTTTTAAAATTCATTATGTGCTTCAGGTCGCACAATATGTTCGTCAAATATGAAATTCTTGTGCAAGTTTGAAATATAATTTATTAGATAGATCCAGTCCTTCATGGGCGAGTGAGAGATGTTGGTTATTGGGTTAGGCATGGTCCGCCCATGAGAGATGAGCTTGATCCAAATGTTTATAAGAGTTACTAAAATAAGTAATTGCTTTATTTACTTATATATATAGGTACATGACTTATTAGAAGATGAAAAAGTTTTTACTTTGAAAGATAATGGTTCTTTCTTTCTGTTCTCCCATCTTTGACTCTCTGAATTAACTTGACAAGATTTATAAAGACATTCGTACTGCGAAATATCTCTTTGGTCCTAGTAATCGAAGTAGCACTGAAGCAATTGATCTAGGGACAAGAAAGTGAATTCTCAAATCACCAGTAAGTTTCCTTTAAATCTACAATGGTATCAGAGCATGATTTTAAGATGTACATTCTGTTAGATTTTATGCAATATATCTATTATTGTACAAACTGTTTTTTTTCTAATACATATGAATACATGTTATTTCTTTGCTTGCATCAATAACTGCACCATGTATTATTTAAAAGAGAGATTCTAAAAATGTTTGTCAAATTTAAAGCCAAAGACATTGACTTTTGACTATATTGATTGTATCATAAATTTTTTGTTCCTAGTTTTTTTTAATATATAAAAATATAATTGCTTCAAAATGACATTGGTGTAACTACCATTTCATCCATTTAAATTCAATTTCATAGGATTTATCGTGTGTTTTTTTTAAAAAAAAAGGTTATAATGGCATTTGGCATTATGTAACATAAATGCTTTTTATTATTATTTTTGAAATTCATTAATTTGAGATAATTAATTAAATTTTTAGAATTAATTAATCTAATAATTATGCATGACACCTCTTGCTAAATTGTTCAAATAATTTGAAAGAAGAGTTGCCTTTTAAACTCTACAGACATATTGGTCTAAAAAGATGTGCCTTTAAATTCTACAGATATATTGGTCTGAAGAGCTGTGTCTCTAAACTTTATAGACACATTGGTCTGAAAGGGTGTTATTTTATTTATAAATGCCAGTTTGATGTTGACAAAAACAAAAAACAAGAAACAATTGGGGGGCATCCCGAGAACAAAACTCTTTGTTTATGTTTATAAAAAATAAAACAAAACTTCTTAATAAACTTATAGAAGTTGTTGCCTATAAGTTTTAGACTTTGTTGTATCCTGAAAGTATATTTCTTTAACCCTGCAGCAAATATAGTGGGGGTAATTAATACCTTAAAGATAGTGATCTTTACGCCTCAAGGCCTATTTGTTATACTCTTGATTATTATATGTATATGCTTTTGAAATATTTTTGTTGTAGTTGATAGGCTACAACAAATTAATTATTTATTGGGTTATACCATTAAACCTGTTCACAAAATTCAACAGCACATTGATTATATGTATTGTTGGATGAGTAGACTAACTATGAGTGGTGTTTACGAGTTCTATATGGAACATCAAATGTTAAGTGTTCTCAATTCTCTACCTGAGGAATGGATGTCGATGCGACTATTGTTGGAATATAAGCTAGGATCCTTAGATTTCAACAATCTTGCTGATGAAATGCTACTTGAGAGGGAATGTCGGTATATAAAAAAAGATATATGACCTATTAAAAGAAGTGTCAATTACATGGATGTTGCTGCTAAATTCATTCCATGGTTTGAGCAAAATGAATTTGGAGGAGATGACTTTGATGGAGGAGATGATGTAATTTGAGACCCTAATTATGTACCTACAATATAAAATAATTTTGAAATTTATTATTCTTAATTTTGTATTTTTATTATTATTTCAGTATTTTTTTTGTTTAGATAATTGGTTGATTTTTTTGTTTAACTGCATATTTTTATAATTTAAATTTTACTTATATTATAAGCATGTATATGAAAATATCAACAATTTGATCAATTAGAGTTGCTAGTTGAAACTAATAACTATAATTTTTGCACTCATTTAAATTTCCAATAATAATTAGATCATAAAATGGAAATTGATTAAGTATTTAACATTATTTTCATTTCTATTGTATGAGTTAGATTCTTATTTGTTTAATTTAGAATGGGTTGTTTAATTTAGAATGGAGTGACAATAAATATCATTTAAATTGTACTAGATACTAATATTTGTAATTGGTGTCAATAACGCTTGATATGGCTGCATCTAAGAGTATTATTGCTGATTTGAACCATAAAGACAAAATAAGTTAAAAAGAATTATGATGTTTGACATTGTAAGATTGAGTATCTCCTAGAAGAGCAAGAAATGTTGGAAACAATCACACAACTGATGGTTGAACCTGAGCAAGGAAACACTACTCAGCACAAGCTTGATATGGAAGCATATCAAACCTATAAGCGCAAGGATCATGTAACTCATATTCTAATGTTGAGCAGCATGAGAAATGATATAATGTTGTGTTTTGAAAGGCATCGTTCAACCCAAACAGTCCAAACAGTTTGGGATGTAGTGAAGATTCAGTATGGGGAAACCTTCACTACTAGACTTCATCAATTAACTCTCAAATTTGATGGTTACAAGAAGCGTCAAAATCATACGATGAGGCAGCATCTTGCAGTCATGTTTAACATAATTAGTGAATTAAGAGGTGTTGGGCATGAGATGACTGATGAACAATGAGTCTAAGTTGTGATATGCTCTTTACCAAGCAATTAGGAACACATACGTGTTAACCTTACCCACAATGGCAACATCAAGACATTTGATGATGTTGCTCGTCATGTTGAGCTTGAAGAAGATTGATTTCACGCTAAAAAGCCTATAAACAAGGCTTTTATATATGAGACTAAGATCCAAAGAGCATATGACTCTAAACATAAAAAGAGCAAAGGTAAGGGTCTTAAATATGGTAAGAGAGGAATAAAAGCAACTAATAGTGGATATAAGCGCAAGCATGAAAAACACGGCGGTAAGAAAGACAAGAATATGAATTGTTCAATTATGGTAAACCTGGTCACTTTGCTCGTGATTGCACTAAGCCAAAGACTTAGGAGCAACCAACCACATAGTAAAGGATCGAACAACCTTTGTGGAATTTTATTGAATTTCAAAGGGAAGTAGATACATATACATGAGGAATCATGCTTCTGCTGTTGTGCTTGGGATCGGTACCAGTAAATTAGATTTACGGGGCGGTCGCACACTTTAACTTCATGATATACTTTATGCTCCTGAAGTTCAACGAAATCTTGTGTATGTTCTTGTTTTACTACAATTAGGCTTTTATATTGTTTTTGTTGGTTGTTGTGTGAAAATATATCTGGAATATTTTTTATAGTTCTGATTTTGTATTAAATGGTTTTATGGTGTTAGACATTGTTAATGTATCTATTAAGGATGATGCTTCTATTTATGTTGTTCAAAGTTCCAGCACTATTAATAATAGTGATATCATGTTATTCATTATTTATTTTATGGAATATATTGTGAGTATCATGTAATATAATTTGTTAAAGTATATCGATAAACTTAGATTGGCTCACTCACATGAGCAATCATATCTAGCGCTTGTAAGGTGAGTAGAGATGAAACTATTTGAGTTTTAATGTTCAATAAGTCACTTGGACACAATGAGAGCAATTTTAACTCAAAGAAATTATTAAAAAAATCACCTTGGTTGGGACCAAGATGAGGTTCTTAAATAAAAGAATCAACATGAATGAATTCCCACCATTCATGTATCTATTATAATTGAAGTCGAGTATAAAATTATTCATCTACCACTAATAATAGTGAGCAAATGAGAATTTCTTATTTGAAGTCTATATATTTCTTTTGCGACAAGACTAAGACTTGTATGGTGTATTTTCTTTAACAAGGAGAGCAACAACATACACTCTTTATCTTCAAAAAAGAAAAAAGTAAGCTCCACTATATAGGGTATGTTTGGCAGTGTGGTTGCGGTTGCTTTTCAAATAACTTTTCATGCCGAAATGCATGCCAATGATTTTTTTTATTTTTTAAAAATCATTTTTGATATCAGCACATCAAAAAAATCCAAAACATACAAAACATATTAAATTTTAACAAAAAAAAATTGAATTTTTTGGGAACGCGGTTTGCACTGCGTTCCCAAATGGTTTCATACTACATGTGATGACGTCCATTACAAGAATAAAGGATGGATCCCTGCTTCTTTATTATGTGAGTCATGGAGATTATGTCTAAGATCTTAAAATCTTACCCTTTGTGACTTTTAACTGTATCATGAGGTGATGTGTAAATGATCATTACTTTAAGAGTATATCCTATGGTCATGGAATGATTCGACTTAAAAAAATACTCCTAGGAAAGCGAGTTAATTCAGATTTGATTGATATGAGAACGAAAGAAAAAGTAATTTTAGTTCTACACTTGTTACTCGTATTCATCGGCCGAGATTATATCACTCGAATATGTTTAACATGATTTAGAATACTTGTAATTGTAAGGATTCAAGTATGAAATTCTTAAGGGATTGAATTATATTCAGTCATGTGTAACAAAAAATGCTTGGGGTAGTAACTAATTATGATGTTGATGTCTCCTATATGACTTGTATTAGATTTATATATTGGGGCTAACTCATTAGAAGATGAAAAAGTTTTTACTTTGAAAGATAATGGTTCTTTCTTTCTCTTCTTCCATCTTTGACTCTCTGAATTAACTTGACAAGATTTACAAAGATGTTTGTACGTGCTGTGAAATATCTCTTTGATTCTAGTAATCGAAGTAGCACTGAAGCAATTGATTTAGGGACAAGAAAATGAATTCTCAAATCACCAGTAAGTTTCCTTTAAATTCACAATATGCTTAATATGAATTCTAGTATTCTTGTAATTATATTTGTGCTAAAAATATAATTGCCATGAGTTATTAGTTTTCATGTTTATAGATTTAAACTCGTATGAACAAAAGCTTTCTTTGAAAATATTTTTAAGTTTAACATGTCTTGTTATGATAATTTAAAACATCCTTGCTAGTCTGGACCTTTATATTGCTTGATTGGATATACAAACTGACCTCTTTTGTGGAGCATAAAAAAATGGCATGGAAGGATTTCAGTCAATTGACTCTGAAGCAAGGTTGTCAATTCCGTTTCGTTTCGTCCGGAATGGCCGAAACATTCCATACCAATTCAAAAAACGGAACAATTTTCATCTCATTTTAAATCTCGGTCCGTTCCGGATTTTTCGGCTAAATTTCGACCGGAACGTTCCGGTTTCATTCCACATGTTTCGTTTCGCTCTTGAAAAGCCATTGAACATTGTTCAATTTAATTAATTAAACCACCCAAGTATAAAAAGCTCTTTTTCATTACTATTTTCAATAACAATGATATTAATAATAATATTGAAAATTATTATTACTATTTTCATTAACAATGATATTA
>Ga0307518_10003674_pt1 | contig 11040 bp, 8 predicted proteins | sample 25_EM_MG_FD_203889 | JGI IMG/M metagenome (GOLD analysis project Ga0307518, IMG submission 203889) | Populus trichocarpa ectomycorrhiza microbial communities from riparian zone in the Pacific Northwest, United States - 25_EM | ecosystem: Host-associated > Plants > Roots > Unclassified | place... | reverse complement strand
AGGTGTAGTATCGCTACTTCAGTCCCAGTCACCCCAATCCCCGCTTTGACACTTCCTAGGCTATAGGAAGAGTCCAGACATCTATCCCCTTCGTCATCTACTGCTCCTGTACCCCAGGAGTATCCTGTATCTCTGTCTGCATCACCCTGTTGGTGTAGATCCCCTCTCCCCCTCCTCAGCATATCCTCTCTGGACACCGCGGAGGTAAACCACCACTCGCACATTTTCGTAGTCCTTTGTTGGTGTTGTGTTTGGGTTATTGTTCTGACCCAAATCCACACTTTGACTCACAGCGCGTTATCGTGTCCAGCATAAATGAGTCGGTACCCACCACTTTGATGGGGTGTCGCATGCCAAGCAAATGACCGGGCGGGAACATCGGGACATCCAACGTATGATTGTTGCAACTATAGCTGGTTTCGCAGATCTGCAATTTGTTCGTGCAATTCGCTCTTTTGTCGACTTCCTCTACCAGGCCCAAGCTCTGATGTTTACTCCCTCGTCGATTCATGCCATGGAGCAGGACTTGATGGAGTTCCACAACTGTAAAGGTGCTATATTACAGGCAGGTGCACGGTGTGGCAAGGCGACCAAGATTAATCACTTCCAAATTCCGAAACTCGAGCTCCTTCAGTCATTTGGGCGCAGTATCCATAATTCTGGCACCCTCATCCAGTATACTGCGGACGTTAGCGAGTACCTGCTGATCAGCCATTGTAAAGACGTGTTTACGCGTACTAACCGGCAGAGGTCTGGCTTTACACAGCAGATTGTACTGCGACTTGACCGTGAGGAGTCCATTCGTCGATTCGACCTTTACTCTCTACTGCTCGAGAAAGGTGCCGGCCTCACAAATTCTTTATTCCCGGAGTCAGATGGTGACCCTCGCTATGTTGACCCGGCGTTGGACTGGGTCCAATGTGTTGCCCCAGAAGAAGTGAACCGTTTCCAGGGCCCAAGGAGCTTTAACAATCATTTTTTGAAGGGAATTGTCTCGGAGGATTCCAACACAGCTTTTCACGTTACTGTAAAAGCTGACTTTGCAGACAAGTCATCCAAGTATATGGCTGATACCTACACTCTTCCAGATTTTCCCCATCGTCTTCAGGCCTACATCGATTCCATTCCTTGCGATCATTCTTTAAGGTGGTTGATAGCTTCTCTGATCCTCACTCAACACAGAACATGACCAAAGTGTATTCCTTTGAGTATGTAGGACAATAAGAAGCAAGTTGCTATATTACATAACAAGAAGTAATTAAATAGGAAGATGAGTATTACATAAGTAACTGAATATGGGTAACCCCTAAGGGCACCCTTACACCCTCCCCCTGTAGAGCCAATATAGGGCTCTACTCTTATGTAAACGAAGTGAAAAATAAAACAAGTATAGTCCATGCATGTAAATGAAAAGTTGGGAGGTTGAACTCCTGGTCATCATACGACAGGATGAATATTTCTTCTGGGAGGTTGGACTCCTGAGGCTCGCAATGAGTAGGCGACGAACCCATCATCACATCGGTGCAGGACCCTCAAACAGGCCATTGACCTCGCCGTCCTCCAGGGGCGGATAATCAGAGTGCTGGTCGACATCCATTGCCGATGATGGTTGCACAACTGACGGCGCTGGAGGGATCATGTACAACGTGTGAGCGTCCGCCATTTGATCCTGCCAGTCACTATTTGCCTCACACTCGCCACTGGACGCTAGAGGAGGAATGAGGTGAGGCTCCACACCTCGAGATACAGCGAGTGCGAGGATCTGCTCGCGGGAGTGAGAGACAGCCTCTCCTGAGGCATGGCGAGCATCGGCTTCGACCTTGTTGTGGATGGTGTCCAACTCGGGATTGTCATCTCCCAAATACCGACCCCATAATTCCTGCAGGTGGGTCTGACCCCAAGCCCACGCGTCGTCAGCGTCATGATAGGTGACACCATTGGCGGCGAGGTACGCTGCCACACGAGTCAATGTATATGCTGATGACTCGCGTGACCCGGCCCACTCGGCCGTTTGGCCAATGGCGGGAGATAAGCCCGCCCATTCGATAATTGAGCGATATTGCCCTGCAACGCCCAGGAGACGCGCCATCAACCGGCGCCAACCGACCCATCCGACATTCCAACCTGTCCGAGGCATGAGTCGCTCCATGAAGAGCAGTCCTCAAACATTGCAAGCTAGGGGCTCAGGTGCCTCGTCCTCACTGTCATCGATACGTCCAGCGCGTCGAATGACCCCCGGGAACGCCCGCAGTGCACCATCATTGTGCTGGTGCCAGTGGTGGATATACTTTATCCAATCCTCAACACTGGCATCCAATGATGGGACATCCGCTGGGAAGTCGTCCTTCCCTCGGGGCTTGGTCTTCCCTTTTGCTTTACTAGAGCCAGTTGGCATGGGCTTACCCACTGGCTCTCGTGATGGGCCTGCTGCCCAATTGGTATTTGAGGGCCCCGCCTCAGGTGGTATATCTCGACGCGTTGTGAGCACCTCACGCGGAGTGGGAATGTGCCTCCGTTCCCGAGCTGATATGTCTTCAGCCAGGACGGACGTGATACGCTCCTCGAGAGGGGCGCGAGGTGTGGTGGTGGGAGCCACGGAAATGCTCCCAGTCACTACTGGGGCGGTGGGGACAGCGGGTGACGTTTGACTATAGATATGGGGGTTGAATTCCCCGGGTGTTGTGGACCCATCCACATTGCTCATCAGTTGAGCTTTACCCTTCTCCTTTAGCGCAGCCTTTTTCTGCTTGTTGCGTTCAACTGCCCAAGCAGGTGGCCTCCAGGCCTTGATGGCGAGCGACATCAGCTCATTCTTCGTCATCCTCCACCGATTCCATAGGTGGAGGTAGGACATCAAGTCCTGTGCGTGCTGCACGTTTGGGGAGTTCCCCGGTTCCTCTTGCCGAGCTCGTTCAAACAGTTCGCGAAGCTCTTGTGCTGAGTTGTACAGCGCGACTGGGCCCATTATATTATTGGAGAGCTTTGTGGGCCCTCGATGCCCAGTCGAAGAAGGAAGGGGTATGGGGACCCGAGCGTCAAGGTTCCGGAGGACGTGTTGTGCCGCTCCGTCGATGAATGCGTATAACATACGCTGGTACCGAATGAATAGGGCTTGTACTTGCCCGTTGTCATCATCTGCCCGTCCGAGGACAAGCGTTTGACTGGGTCGTTCTGACCCGGTAAAGCTTTGGAACATACGTCCCTCAGCATTGTCGAGGGTCTTCTCGACGGTGGTAATCCTCTCAGCGAGAGCGGACTGTTGGGGTTCGACATCCATGTGGACGTCACTTTCGATATGTATTGGCTCATGGGGAGCTGGAGCGATAGTTGTGAGGGAAAGTTCCCTCGGGACTGGAGTGTACGGGGTATGAGGTCTGTCACCCCGATGAGACGTTGATATTCCTTGGGGCACAGTGCCCCGAACCCTCCCCCCAACAAATGTGTCAGCGGGAGTCGCGCTAGGATGGGAAGAGGGTCCTGTGCCCAGAGGCTGGGGAGGGGGCTGCTGGGAGGCCCCCAGTGACGCGAGCCATGCCTTCAGAACCTCATTCTCCTCACGGAGACGCTCGTAATCGCACAATTTCCTTCACGTACACACATGCGAGCTGTGAAGCTCTAATAGTCGTATTGACCGGCACCAGGTGGACCATTGATGTGAGTCTGCACAGCATGACCCACATGTAGTCGAACCCTTCGCTAGGGGGAAACGGACCTACAAAGTCCATTGCGATTGACCCCCAGGGCCTAGTTGGTATGGGCATGCTGTGTAGGAGGCCTTTCGGCCTCTGGTTGTTGGTCTTCATGGCCTGACATATGGCGCATGACCGACAGTACTTGTCAATCTCTCGGCCTAGCTTCGGCCACCAATACCATCTGCGGACATAGTCCGCTGTCCTCTGGGCCCCCAGATGCCCTAATATTTGATGCACCTGCGCGATAATCATGGCGATTATAGTGTCGCCTTCATATTTGGCGTGAGGTACACAGAGGACTTCTTCCCCTCCTCTGTTATCCGTATATATGAGGTTGTCCCTCACCCTGAACGTTGCGAAATGTTTGGGCTCTTCAAACACTTTGGACAGCACGCTGTCGTTCTTGTATCCCGCGCTTATAGCGCCTTCGAGCCCCGGCTTCGCTCGTATATGGTTTGGTAGGTCGGGTGAGCTACCCGCAGATTCGAGTAGGCTGGGATCGTCTCCCGAACTTTCGGAGAGATCTTCTCCCTTACTCCTCTCGGCGTTGGTCGCCATCTCCTCTGCTTCCATCCTACGAGCTTCCTTCTGCTCAGTCATCCTCTTGTTCTTCGTCGTGGGTTCACCCCCCACTTTCCTTATCGCGCTAAGGCGCAGTTCCTGCCACCGATCATGGGGAAGGTCGTCCCCTTCTGGGTCCAGGCGAATGTCAGCATTTGCCCAGTCTATGTCGTCATTGGAGACAGATTCTCCACCTCCGTCCTCATAATACCTGGACAGACAGTCCGCTACTCTGTTCTCCGTACCCTTGACGTAGACAATTGTCGCGTCAAATCTGGACATATAATCCAGCCATCGCACCTGTCTGCTGGATAGCTTCCGCTGTGTCTTGAGGTATCCCAGTGCCTTGTGGTCAGTGACGATCGTGAATTTGAATCCGAGGAGCTTGTCCTCCCATTTCATTAATGCTTTGATTATCGCAAGTGTCTCTCGCTCGAAAGTCCGGTAGTTTTGCTGGGCATCAGTCAATTTCTTTGACATGAATCCCGCGGGTCTACAGGTCTTCCATTCGGGCCCTTGCCCATATAGAGCGCCTACTCCATACAGTGAAGCATTGCATACGAGCCATATAGGCTCAGGTTTTGAGGGATTGATAGGTCTCAAAATAGGGTACTTGCATGCCAATGCCTTAATCGTCTGAAAACATTTGTCGTGGAGCTCCCTCCACTGGAACAGGTGACCATTCCTCTGTATTCCCGTGAGGGGCATGGCATATGTGGACACGTCGGGCATGAACTGTGCCAGATATTCCACGAGGCCTACAAGCCTCTGTACCTTGTTCAGATTCCGTGGGGTCCTCCAACCCCTGATCCGGGACATCTTGTCCCTGTCGGCGTGGACACCCTTTTCATCAATGACATGTCCGAGGCAGTCGAGCCTCACTGCGTATAGGTCACATTTTTCCTTCTCGAGGTAGAACCCATTCTTCCTCAGTATCTCAAAAACTGTTCTGAGGTGCTGCTCATGCTCCTCAATGGTCTCACTATATACGAATAGGTCGTCGAGATACGCGTAGACAAAGCGACCCAAGTGGTCATGAAATATGACTGTCATCAGACGTTGGAACGTTGCTGGGGCATTACAATCCCCTTGTTGCATGACCTGACTGAGGAAGGTCCCATAGATTGTGGAGAAAGCAGTCTTCCACACATCCTGAGGTTCCACCCTCACTTGTTCATACGCGTTAGACAGGTCTATCTGTTACGACCATGCCCAACTCTGGGCCTTATCTGGTCGCGCTCGTGCAGTTAACTTCCGTTAAGCATGACACCTGGTCTATACCCCATTCACTCTTTACCACACCTCGCCGTCTACCCTGCTCGTTCGTGAGTTCTCCGTGTTCTTGATATATCCTGCACCTTGTATCATTTTCATCGGACCTGGTTTATTTTACCCGGACCTGACCTAGTACTTTCTCCGGTTATCCCTTGTCCACCTTTTTGGCTGTTTACTTGTCACCGTAAGTACTTGTCCCTAGTTTACACTTAGTATAAGTACTCTGTAGATTATCCTGTACTCCTTAGTCTGAAATCAACTTAGTCTCTACTCCAGTCTCTGTCTGTCTCCGCCTCCGTCTCCGACTCCATCGCCTTGACCGGAACCTATGCAAGGGATCAACACTCGACCCCCTTGTCATTGAATCCAATCGGTCTCAACTTCGGCCGGACTAATCCCTTGTCCAGCCCTCTGCCTTCCTCCTTCGTCCACTTTCGTCTGGACTTGACAGTATTTCAGACTCACACTTGTGTGGGTTCACTATCCCAAACCTCGTACGCAAACTAGTTTCTATCTCTCATGACCATGACTATGCACTCTTGCGCTCGTACCGCTGCAGCACTTGCTGAGGAAGCAGGTGCAGTAGACGACCTCCATCTTTCTGCTGCACAGCAAGCCCTGTCTAACTGCAGGCAACCTCCGGCTTCTGTTAGCCAATTCCGGAGCTTCACAGCTTGAAACCCCACAGCGTCTGTGACTCCGCGTCGAGATGCTGCGTCTCAGAGCCTTCGTGGTTCTGCAGACTTAGGTCACCACGAATCCATTTCTGGTGATCGATTTCCCTACTGTCGCGACCCCACTCCGGAACGTCACGAACCTGCCTGACACCAGTGGTTTGGCCCCGAGGACAGACCTGGAGGTGATCCGGATGACCCCGGAGATGACGACAACGATGATGACAATGACGATGACTTCGTCGACGCCATGGACGAGCTAGACCCAGGCCTAGCCATCTTCCAAAATTTAGCAGTCGCTGTCAATCGCCTCTCCCGCTCCTCCTGCCGGACCAACAACCCCTCTTCCTCCTGTGCCAAAGTCCGTGAACCGGACACTTTCGACGGTATGGACCCCAAAAAGCTCAGGACCTTCTTGGTCCAGTGTGAGCTCTGCTTCCAAGATCGAGCCAAGGCATTCCGCCTTGATAGGGCAAAGGTAACTTTCGCCCAGTCATATCTAAAAGGGATGACCTTAGAATGGTTCGAACCGGACCTACTACACTCCGGAGATCCGGCCGACCATCCACTTTGGATGGACAGCTGGGTCCATTTCATCGCTGAGCTCCAGAGTACCTTTGGACCTCACGACCCCATCACTGATGCTGAGCATCAACTAGAGCATCTCCGGATGAAGGATGCTCACCGCGTTATGCGGTACATAGTAGACTTCAACCGACTCGCCTCCCAGGTCCAGGATTACGGAGATGGTGTGCTCCGCCGCCTGTTCTACTCCGGTCTCCCGGACCGCCTTAAGGATGAGATAGCTCAAGTTGGGAAACCCCTGACTCTGCATGGGCTTAGGGCCCTTTGTCAAGAGATCAACGCGCGCTATTGGGAGCGCAAAGACAAGATCTCTCGTACGACGAAGACCCAGTCCACCTCATCCCCTACCAAGCCCTCCAACTCCAGAGGCAACTCATCCAACTCCGGTCAGGAGAAATCCAAGACCGGAAACGCCTCCAGCTCCACCAACTCTGGCTCGTCCAAAACAACCAGCAACCAGTCCTCCTCTGGTTCCAGACCGGACTTAACCAACAAACTTGGTAAGGATGGGAAGCTGACCGCAGACGAGCGTAAACGGCGTCTGGACAACAACCTCTGCATGTTCTGCGGAGGTACCGGTCACTTTGCAGACAACTGTCCTAAAAAGACCAAAAAGGCCAAGGCTCGCGCTGTGGCCATCGCTGCTGAGTCCGGTAAGACGGACTCTACTAACTCGGGTGCCAACTCCGAGTCAAAAAAAGAGTAAGCAGCTCCCGGCCCTCCGCACAACCGGTGAGCTGCGTTGACTCCGGAAGTGCACCCAAGGAGGCTCACCTCAACACGTCCACTCTTTATGATCCTAATTCCCTTATGCCCCATGTTTCCCTCTTATCTTTGGACTTACCTAAAATTCGCGCACTTGTGGACTCCGGGTCCACCCATTGTTTTGTAGACATAAAATTCGCGCACAAAAACAAATTTACGACCTATTCCGTAACTCCAATTGTACTCCAGCTTTTTGACGGCTCTTCAAACTTCGTAATCACAGAAGCTGTCGATCTATCAGTGCAGTTCCCCGCTACCGGTGATGTCACCCCCATGACCTTTTACCTCACTCCCTGGATTCTGAATGCATTATCGTTCTCGGACATAACTGGCTCACCCGCTACAATCCATTGATTGATTGGGTATTGAGCAGCTTAACATTCCGAACTCTTGCAGGAAGTTTGCCAGCGCCCCCGTCGACTCCCTCTCCGGTTCAGTCTGGTAACCCTGTCTCCGGCCTCTCCGGCCAATCTGACCCCGGCCTCGCGCCATCTGTCGACACTCCGGTTTGCACCCCTCCCCACATCTCTCTGATTAACGCAGCCGCATTCGTGCGTGCATGCAAATTAGAAGGATCCACCAAATACCAACTTCAGCTGCGTCCCTCTGACTCAGCAAAGGCTCGTTCTTCCTCCACCACTACTCTGCTGGACTTGGACATTGTCCCTCCGGAGTATCGCGATTATGTGGATGTGTTCAGTAAGGTGAAAGCCTCCGAACTACCCCTGCATTGCGACTACGACTTGAAGATCGACCTCGAAGAAGGTACCTCTCCACCATTGGGAACTCTTTATTCACTGTCTCCAGTCGAGCTCTCTGCTCTCCGGACTTTCATCGACGAGAATCTTAATACAGGGTTCATCCGTCCTACCGCTTCCTCCCACGCTGCTCCGGTCCTCTTCGTAAAGAAGAAGGACGGCTCACTCCACCTCTGCGTTGACTTCCGAGGCCTAAACAAAATCACCAAAAAGGATCACTATCCACTCCCCCTAATCTCTGATCTATTGGACTCACCCAGCCGTGCTAAAATCTATTCAAAGATTGATCTCCGGCACGCGTACCATTTAGTCCGGATTGCTCTGGGCGATGAATGGAAGACCGCCTTCCGTACGCGCTATGGGTCTTACGAGCGGTTGGTAATGCCCTTTGGCCTCACTAACGCCCCTGCAGCATTCCAGCGGTTTGTCAACACTATCTTTGCTGACATGCTGGATGTCTGCGTCGTCGTGTACCTCGACGACATCCTCATTTACTCCGAGGATATGGAGTCCCACCAGCAGCACGTCCGGGAAGTACTCCACCGCCTCCGGTTACATGGCCTCTTTGCCAAACCGGAGAAGTGTGAGTTCCACTCGGACTCAGTAGAGTATCTTGGCTACTGCCTATCTCCGGACGGTTTGACTATGTCTCCGGACAAGATCCAAACCATCTCCGACTGGCCTGAACCTCGAAAGGTAAAGGACATCCAGTCCTTCCTAGGCTTCGCCAACTTCTACCGCCGGTTCATATTCAACTACTCGGACATTGTGGTCCCTCTTACCCAGCTCACCCGAAAGGATGCTCCTTGGAACTTCTCCAAGGACTGTCGACGTTCCTTCAACGCTCTCAAGCACGCCTTCACCACTGCGCCCATCCTTACCCACTTTATTCCGGATACTCCTATTATCGTGGAAACCGATGCCTCCGACTACGCTGTCGCCGGTATCTTGTCTATCACCTGCGCCGACGGAGAGATTCGTCCGGTCGCGTACTACTCCCGGACTTTGACCGCTCCGGAGTTGAACTATGACACCCATGATAAGGAACTCCTTGCCATCTTCGAGGCATTCCGGAACTGGCGCCACTATCTTGAAGGCTCCGCCTCTCCTATAGACGTCGTCATGGACCACAAGAATCTCGAGTACTTCTCGACTTCAAAAGTACTCTCCCGCCGGCAAGCCCGGTGGTCCGAGTTTTTATCACAATACAATTTAATCTTGTCATTCGCTTCCGCCCTGGTAAGCTCGGTGCCAAGCCTGACGCTCTCACTAGACGATGGGACGTCTACCCCAAAGAGGGGGATAGTGGCTACGCCCGGGTTAACCCCCAAAATCTCCGGCTGGTGTTCACTCAAGAACAGCTCACTAATTCACTTCGCGCTACCTATCTAGAGTTCCCGGTCCTCCGTGCAGTCGCAATCATGGACGTAGAAACGCTCCATAGCGACATCCTCTCTGCACTACCCTCTGATCCCATTGCCCAGGCCCACCTCGCAGATCCACCGGACTCTCGTTGGTCCACCGACGAGGCTGGATTCCTTTGACTAGACGGTCGTATATATGTACCGGACTTGGACGACCTCCGTCTCCGGGTACTCTGGTATCGACACGACCACCCACTCGCTGGTCACTTTGGGCAAAACCGGACTCTAGAACTAATCCAGCGTGAGTATACTTGGCCTGGTCTCCGGACCTTCGTCAAGGACTACGTCCGGTCCTGTACCTCTTGCGCAAGAGCTAAGACACCGCGCCATAGACCCTATGGGCTGCTTAAACAGCTCCCCGTACCGGAGAAGCCTTGGAATTCCATCTCCATGGATTTCATCGAGCAACTCCCTTCATCTACTGGCTTCACAGCCATCCTGGTCGTGGTAGACCGGCTTTCTAAACAAGCCATTTTCATCCCTACTCACGACACCATCACTAGCCTGGAGCTCGCAAAGCTCTTCCTACTCCACGTGTTCTCCAAGCACGGTGTCCCCGCCCACGTCACCTCAGATCGCGGTACTGAGTTCGTCTCGCACTTCTTCCGGTCACTCGGAAAGGCTCTCGACATGCGCCTCCACTTCACCTCCGGTTACCACCCCGAGGGCGACGGCCAGACTGAGCGGTGTGAGTCAAAGTGTGGATTTGGGTCGGAGTAATAACCCAAACACAACACCAACAAAGGACTACGAAAAAGTGTGAGTGGTGGTTTATCTCCGCGGTGTCCAGAGAGGATGTGCTGAGGAGGGGGAGAGGGGATCTACACCAACAGGGTGATGCAGACAGAGATACAGGATACTCCTGAGGTACAGAAGCAGTAGAGAGCGAAGGGGATAGATGTCTGGACTCTTCCTATAGCCTAGGAAGTGTCAAAGCGGGGATTGGGGTGACTGGGACTGAAGTAGCGATACTACACCTAGAGATTGGTGCAGCAGAGGGGCAAGGGGGCTCCTGACGTCCAGAAGCAATGGGGAATGAAGGATTGACAGGCTAGACTCCACTTGAGCCTAGAGAAATACTTGGACTTGAATAGATTGGATAGAACTTGAAGATATTGAGCCTTTAGACCTTCACTGAAGCCTACAAGACTCAAGAAGCTGAGGGGATACTGACTGAGGGAGACTGAGAGAGGGATAATTTCGTATAATTGGGCTTTTTTTCACTGGGCTGAGCCCAGGGGTTTAAATACATGGGGGGACACAGCATTAAAGTACAAAAAGGGAAGGGAATAAGCAGAATTTGTCA
>Ga0307518_10003673_pt1 | contig 11044 bp, 9 predicted proteins | sample 25_EM_MG_FD_203889 | JGI IMG/M metagenome (GOLD analysis project Ga0307518, IMG submission 203889) | Populus trichocarpa ectomycorrhiza microbial communities from riparian zone in the Pacific Northwest, United States - 25_EM | ecosystem: Host-associated > Plants > Roots > Unclassified | place... | reverse complement strand
TTCTTCCGTAGCTTCCAGCCTCTCTTCTCAGCCCAGTAGCAGCCGCAAGATCTTCATCCTCTCGATCTAGCAAACAGAAAACTGTCCTCTTACTCCAGATCTGAAAGATTAAACAAAAGAAGGGTAAAATGGAATTCTACAGATACACTTTTTAAAAGAATGAGTTGATTACTCTCCTTTCTATTTACTCATGTGTGTATATATATATTTACACAGATAACAAACCAATATTTGAGTAACTGAAGGAGAATAAACTGGAGATTACAAGCTATTTGAATTTCAAGTTAGCTAGACTAGCGATTTTGCAGGCTGGTAGTTGATGCAGAATTTTTGGAATCATTTCCTGATTTGTTGGCAGCTGTTAATACTCTAACACCCCACCACCCCCACCCCCCTCAAATTATTGGGGAGGAGATGCACATACAGGTTGCTTCTCATAAATATAAATTGAGTGGTAGAATGACCTTTTGTAAAAATATCTGTAATGTGTTTAACTTAGATATCATGATTAACCACCTTCTTCCTAATCAAATGATAGTCAATCTTTATGAGTTTTGTTCGTGCATAAAATACAGATTAGAAGCTATGGCAATAGCATCTATTTTGTCACACCATAAACTTGAAGATGTAGGCAACGTGATTTTCAATTCTTGTAAAATCATATGAAGCCAATACAACTCAGCAGTTGTATGAGTCATGCTTCTATATTCAACCTCAATGCTTGATCTAGAGACAACCTCTTGCTTTTTACTACTCCAAGAAATGAGATTGTGGCCTAGAAATCTGTCATCTGGATTTCCTGCCCAATCTAAATCACAATTGGCATTCAACGTGATATCTCCTGGAACATAATAAAGATCAATATTTATAATGCCTTTTAAATATCTTAGTACACGTTTCACAGCTGTTCAGTGTACATCACGAGGACAATGCATAAATTGGCATAACTGGTTTACTGAATAAGCTATATCTAGTCTGGTGATGGTGCAATATTGAAGAGCACCAACAATTCTTTGATATTCAGTTGGATCATGTAATATGTCACCAGCAGCAGACGACAACTTTGTACAAAAAAAAAATGGACAATTTAAAGGTTTTGCACCAATTATACATGTGTTGTTCAGTAGATCAGTGATGTATTTAGCCTGTCGCAGGTGCAAGCCATCTTGATTTCTTAGTGCTTCAATACCAAAGAAGTAGCTCAATTCACCCAAATCTTTAACTTGAAACTCTTTCTTCAGTTGATCAATAAAGTGGTGGATTGCTTCTTTGTTGGAACCTGTGACAATGATATCATCAACGTACACTAATACAAAAACACATATAGTGTCTGTATTGTATGTAAATAAGGAATAATCCATCTTGGATTCTGAAAATCCAAAGTCAATTAGTTGTTCAAGAGACGCTAAAACCAAGCCCCGGGGGCTTGTTTAAGGCCATAGAGTGATTTATGCAGGCGATATACATGTTCTGGAAGCCTTTGGATTGTTCCATATACACTTCTTCATCAAAAATGCCATGTAGAAAGGCATTGGAAACATCTAACTGCTTAATATTCCAGTTTAAAGAGACAGCAAGAGCCAAAACTAACCGTATTGTAGTAGGTTTCACTACTGGAGGGAAAATATAATAGTAATCAATACCAGAAATTTGATCAAACCCCTTAGCTACAAGCCTTGCTTTATAGAGTTCAACATGTCCATCGAGATTTCTTTTAATCCTATAAACCCACTTATTACGAACAACATGTTTGTTCAATGACCTTGAACAAAGAGACCATGTCCTATTAGCCATCAATGCATCAAATTCACAGCTCATTGTTGCTCGTCATTCTGGTTTAGTTGCTGTCTTTGTAAAACAGGTAGGTTCAGATTCAAAAATGATATTGGACAAGACACACAGAGGATGACGGGTAGCAAGGAATGTTTTAAAACTAGGAAATTCTTTAGCTTTGAGTTTACTTGTTTTAGACCTGGTAAGAATTTCTCTAGGTGGGATAGGAGATGGCTTACGGTGAGTGTTGGAAGGAATACTTGTAAGAAGATTATTTGGTGGCAGATGAGAGGTTACAGGTAATTCAGTTTCTGTTGTAGGAGACGTGGAGTTTGGTGTAGCAGGTGCTGGTAAGGTTGAATGCTTGGGTAACATAGTTGTTTGATGTATGAGTTCTGAACATGAAGCACCTGGAAAAACATTTAAGTTTTGAAAATTTGAAGGTAAAGGAAATGATAAAGGTAGAGAAGACATATCGATAAACTGATTTCTTGTGTAATTGGTAGAGGATTGATATCTGTCCAAGTTAGGGAATGTGTTTTCATCAAAGACTACATGTCTCGAAATAAAAACTATACTTGTGCTATATTTTAAGCAACGATACCCCTTTTGTTGATTTGAATATCCTATGAAAATACATTGTTTACTTCTGAAAGCTAATTTATGATCTTTTTATGGTTTGAGATAAGGGTAACAGGCATAACCAAAGGTTCAAAGTTCAGAATAACTAGGCATAGTTTTATGAAGGACAAAGTATGGTGATAGCCTTTTAAGAACTTTGGTCGGTAAGCGATTGATCAAGTATACTGATGTCAAGAAAGCATCTACCCATTAACAATTAGGAAGACCGACTTTTGCTAAAAGAGTTAACCTCATTTCTTGAATATGTCTGTATTTTCGTTCGGCTATACCATTTTACGGAGATGTACAAGGACATGTTAATCGATGAAAAATGCCAGTTTTTGGTAAAAATATTTGAAAATCCTTAGATAAATATTCTCCGCCATTATCAGATTGCAATTGTTGAATTGAACAAGAAAATAAATTTTCAACAAGAGCTTTATATTTTTGAAAAATTAAAAGAACATCACTTTTGAAACGCATGGGATACATCAATGTAAAATGACTGAAGTCATCAACAAATAAAACATAATAGCGACAATCTCCAACTGAAGTGACAGGAGATACCCAGACATCAATGTGGATTAAAGCTAAAGATCTAGTGGATTATCTGTTGGAGTCATTAACAGGTAATCTCTTAGCTTTTCCTAGTTGGCAAGAACAACAAATACTAGACCTTTCTTGCTAGCCTTTTATTTGCAGGAAAGAAGACAAATACTCTAGTATATATTCGGCAGGATGACCAAAGCGATCATGCCATTGATCCCTGGTGACTTTTGTTCCCACTGTCAGCATACCAAGTTTGTTGTTCAAAGGTGTTATTGGCTTCAACAACCATGGTTGCCAACTCAAAAGGTGGTCTCCTGCCTTGGAAAGAAAAATTAAAGCGTTGGAAACAATCTAAAGCAATATGACCATGCTTATCACAAATTTGACATTTTAGTCGTTCATGTGGAGCTGCACGATCATTGTTGAAGTGAAGTTTGGGAGGGCCACGAGGCTGTGCTGATGCAGTAATTTGTTGAAATTTTGTAACAGTGCCTGCAGGCTTCCTTTTTTTATAATTAGAGTGCTTGGCAACAAATGAAAATTTTTGATTTTGCATCAGAATAAGTGTTTCAATTCATGTTTCAAAACTTAAAAGTTCAAATTGAAAATCATAAAGAGATAATTCCTTATCCATGCAAAAAAAATTATAATATTATATAAATGGAGTAGAGGTGGCACGAGGACCACCAAGTAAAAAGGTGATGAAGTCTTGATCATCCACAAGTTGGCCTGCAGCATCAAGATGATCAACTAATTGCTTAGCATTTTCAAGGAATGTGGAACATGATCAATTTCCTTGAACGATGGTTTGAAGTTGTCTCTAAGAAGAGCGATACGGGACCTTGTGGTAGCTGAAAATCGAGTCTGAAGAGAATCCCAGACTTGTTTAGATGTTTTCAGGCTAAAGACAATAGATACCAGCTTCTCAAAAATAGAGGCTAGCAATCAGCTTAAAACACAATTGTCTTTTCTAAACCAAATTGCGTAAACTAGATTAGAAGATTCATTTGAAAGAAATTTGGATGATGCTTCTTTAGAACCGTCAATCATACCATTCAAATCATGACTTTGAAGAAAAACTTGAAACTAAACACTTCATGTCAAGTAATTGTGTTCTTTTTGCTAACGGGTTGTGAGATGGACTGAATATGTTGAGTAGAAGAAGAGGAAAAATGTATGGGATTAGAGGAAGTCATGGAATCTGTTGAATACAGTAGAAATAAAGAGAATAAGGAAGATGTTTGTGCGGAAGGTGTTAAAACAAATGAGGCGTTTGCCTATTGCTCTGATACCATGAAAGATTAAACAAAAAAAAAGCAGGGTAAAATGGAATTTTGCAGATACACTTTTTAAAAGAATGACTTGATTACTCTTCTTTCTATTTACTCGTATATATATAGATTTACACAGATAACAAACCAATAATTGAGTAACTAAAGGAGACTAAACTGGAGATTATAAGCTATTTGAATTTCAAGCTAGCTAGACTAGCGATTCTGCAGGCTGGTAGTTGATGCAGAATCTTTGGAATCCTCTCCTAATCTGTTGGCAGTTGTGAGATCTTCTCCTGATTTGTTGGTAGTTGTTAATACTCTAACAAACATTCAGCAATGGACAACAACTTCCCCTTCATAGCCCTGCTCCCGTGACATCATAACACCAGCAGCACCTGAAAGTGAAGAAAGTTAATTTATATAGCCTGTAGTCAATCAGTTGGTTACACATAGCATTAATTTATTCATGTAAAATATATTTAATTATATTAAATAAAGGTATTATTTATCTTTAATAGTCATTTATATTTAATTTAGAAATTTAATGTTTGATAAATGAATCTAGAGTAAATATAAAATTCATGGAACAAAAACACTTTGCAAAGAAAATTATAAAGATGTTATAATTATGAGATTCCTATTACAACAAAGTATTACTCCTAAATGTTCCTGGTCAATATTCTCTTAATACTAGACATTTATTAAATTCGTAAAAATTGGTGCATATTATGTGCTTTCCTTTATAAAAAAAAAAAGTAGTTGTTCTCATAAGCTGAGGTATAAGGAATACCTAAAACTAATATATAGGTACTTGTCATAAGACATATACATTGAACTAATCCACATAAGAATCTCATATGAAGATATCACTTGTGTCTATGAAAAGACTCACTTGACGGTCATGTAAATGATCATTAGACTTGAGATCACTAAGTTATCTTATATAAGAAGTGTTATGATTTGATCTTGTTACAAGTTATCTTGGTAAACGTAACAAATGGGCAAATATTGGTTATACAATAAACTATATGGAGGTATTTGAGTGATCAAGAAAGGATTCATCACCCTAGGTGAATTAGAGAGAATGTTCTACATGTTCTCAAATAGTATTGATTTTTAAATCCTTGTGCAAGGTGGAATAAGATTCGAAATAATAATATTTGAAAAGACTTTCAAATCTTATTCAAATGATCAATGACTATAATGTTGCGAACAAATATGATTTGATATGGCAGAAACATTCCATGCTAAAAATTCTAAATAGAAACATTATTGATGAAGGGATAATAATCTCACTGGAAAATTGGTCATTGAAAAGTTAAGTCAAACCACTTATAACTTTTATAATATTTAGGGGATCATGACACGCTCCTAGATGGTGCACTTGATTTTTAAATATAAATTAATTAATTATTAAATTGGTAATAAATTAAATTATTTGATTTATTTAGAATTATAATTTATATTTGGGCCAACATATTAGAAACCTAATGGGTCACATACATTAAGAACCATCAGTCAGAAATTAAACTGAGATAATTAATTAAGTGTGACATGATTGAAAAGAAATTGAGAAATTAATCACTATAATGTATTTAATTCAGGGATTATAATTCTAGTCTTAGAATAATCAAGTAGGGACTTGATTGATTAAATTTCTAAAACTATCCTTAAATAATTTATGAATATTATTTAAGGAGCAAATAGATATTTTATCATTTATAGGGTTTTTAGGATTCCCTATAGATATAAAGTTACACCTCTTATTTTAGAGGGGTTATCTGTTAAACAGAAAACTACGTGAGTCAAAGAATAAAAGGCTAACACTCTAGACATAGCAATCCATCTCTTCTAAATAGGGATTTAGAAGGTTTATTATTGGTGGTTCGTGTGGATTACCGTTGAAAGCCAAACAATTGAACGACTTGTGGTTTATAACAACACATCATTTAAAGAATTATTCAAAGCCAAAAAAGATCAGATCTTCAAGTAATAAATCCCTAAACAACTCTAGATCTGTGTAACGGGATCCTAAGGACTCCCAAATATTACCTTAAATTTATTGTTTCTGCTGTGTGTATGCATTTCGGGAACCTAACAATTATCAGAGCCTTCTTTAGAACAATTAGGGTTGTTTGATTGCATTTTTTTATTGTTATTGGTGTTAATTAAAAATTAATTTTGTGTGCGAAAAAAAAAATGATTGGTTATTGTTTTGAACAGATCAGATCTAGTTGGAATCTGGATTTTATGCCTAGATTCTAGTGACTAAAAAAAAGGTTTTGGTCGTTGTGCCTCCACTAGCAGCGGCACTAGTCGCTGGTGCACCTTGCCTTGCGCACAAGCCAGCACACCGCCAGACGCAGCGCCTCCTCACCAGCAGCTATTGGTGTCGCAAATCTAATTTTTATCCCAACAAAAATAACATGTTGCATCACGCAAAACATAAGTTTTTTATAAATTCATCACTACCTGCTTTTCAACATACAAAACACTTATATAATGCTTCAAATAACCCTAATGGATCCCCATATATAGATTGATTTGAACCTACTTACAAAATTGACTCAATTATATAATAATAAACCAAACACTAATAAGAAAATAATAAAAATAATAAAAATGTGAAATTGATATTCTAGATATACTAGAGTAAGATTTGTCACCCCTAAAAAGTTCCAAATAGACTAGAAAAGCTTATCTGAATGTGGAATTAATTTTGAAGTTTTCTTGCCTTGTTGTGCTTAGTTTCCTTGTTTAACATGGACAATTAATGAAGAAAATCTCCCTCTTTTATACCTACCAATTTAGTTTCCTTTCTAGACTAGGAGAATTATTAATTAATCCTTTCTAACATAGAAAATCAGATCTGACAACCCCCTAGTATCCTCTGTTGACTAGAAAACTTCCTCCTTTGTTGATAAATATTATTTTAAATAATAGAAAAAATAATGAACGAAATTTCCTTGAATTTTAGGAGAATATTTTGTTGGTTTAAGTCCTTCTAGAATTAGAAAATCAATCCCAAGTAAATTTGATCTAATCCCAACATCTTAATTAATCCAAGTTAACTTTGAACCTCACGTAACCCAAACCTATATTCATTAATAGGACCAAATCATACTCAAAATACACTCCGAATAAACTTTCTTTGCTGCTCAAAAACATCTCATACATAGTCTGTCCTGCTCTGGCTGAATTTTCCACTAAAAGAATTGGACCAAACTCATCATCTATAAAAACCTCAATCTAAGCCATATATTCAATCGTATCAACAATCAATCTCAAACACAACCAAATGCTTACGGTAAGGAACCTGAACCGTATCCCTTATCCCATCAAAAATATTTTTTAAATACAATTACTCGTACCTCATCATTTAATACACATATAATACCACCAAATTTTGAGCAAGGTTTTTCCATCTCCCCCAATTTCTCCCGTAGCCATCCACAAAAACATAAGAATTTATAATTTTTTTCAATTTTTTTCTTCAATTATGGTTGTTATTTTCACCATTAATATACCCATCAACCAACAATTCATCAAAACAACCATTACCATAAAAATCAAATAAACCCTAAAATTTTATTTTTGGGGTTTTTCATCCCCTCATCATTAAAACAAGAAAAATAACCATAGAAAACATCTTATATAAATTCTAACTCAATTAATGGTTTACTTGGCAAGTTATCCTTCGAGCCTTCTCTCTCCTCCAAATAATGCTTATTTCTCTCTCTAAATTCTAACCTCTTATTGTTCTTCCTAATCCATTGATTTTTAGCATCGATTTCTTACTAACTCATTCTCTCTCCAAGAATTAAGAAGAAGAAGAATTATTGAAAACAAACGTTGCCTCCTCCCTTTCTTTTGCTGCTGGAATTTTCGGCCAGCTTATAAGGAAAAGGGGGGAGTGTTGTTTTTGTATAATTACAAAACCACCATTGTTTTTTGAATAAGTACAAAACCACCACTGTTTTGTTTTTTAACGTAAGTAGTTTCCATAAAAGCCCATAATTACAAAAATTTCATACACAGTTTCATTCTCTTTTCATCTAAAATTAATAATATTTATTTAGGACATGTACCCTAATCACAATAAATTTTCTCATAATTTTTTATTTAAAAAATTACACAGGTAAATGTGGGGTTTATACAGACAATCATTATTATTCATGAGTAAATTTATATTTTTATATACTTGGAGTTCCATTATATTTTCCTCTAAAGGTTTTTGCCCATTCATGAAATTTCTTCTAATAATATATTATTTGGTTGGAATTTATTTGATTTATTATGATGTTCATCGTATTATTTTATCAATTTCAAGGTTTTCAAATTTTACTTATCATGGCTTTTGTTATTTTATGTAATTCCTTTTATTTGAATTTATCTATGAAAACAGGTTTTGCAGATTGCAGCTAAAGCTTTCTTGACGCAGCATCATGGTCGGCATATTTAATACTTTATTAAATTATTCATTTTAATCTTCCTTTTGAACTTTCTATTTGTTTCTATATGATTGATCTTCGAGTAAAGAAGAGTGCTAGGATTGCATTGTTAAAATTCCTTCTTGTTCTTTGTTTAATCTGTTTCAATATATGGATTATTGGTATATTATTTGGAGGTTTCTATTAGTTGGCTCATGGTTTTGGTGATTGGATTATGCCTGTTGTAAATACTTGTGGGAAAACACATAGCAAATTTTAACAAATTATATAAAGTAAGATATTTCTCTTTTCAATTTCTGTATGGTTAAGCTTTTAGATGTGGAAAAACATACCATGATTTATTTTATTTTTAAAAAAGAGTTAAAAGGGAGCACTTCCAACACAATCTCAAGCATAAATCATATATCAATAATGTATGTTGAATTAATATTTTGAATTATACACACGTATTGCACGATCCTGAAACGAAACGCTGAAATGTTTTAGAACTGAAATTTATCATTTCAATAAAAAAAATACAAAATATTAAATAGAATAGAATTGACAAGGACTGAATTGTGATAATACCATAGCAATTTTCTTCTTTAAGAATTGAAAGCGCTCTAATGGTACATAGCATATAAAGTTGAATTATTTGGTTGCTAGAGAGAGTCTAGAAACGACTAGTGTCAATTGAAAACATCAGTTGCACTTGTATGATTGTTGACCCATTGATCAAAAAGGATTACCTCTCAAGGCTTACAGAGAGCATTTTCATCAAGATGGGTCTTTTATTGTGATACTTTTTATGTTAAAGTATCATTTTAATTGATTTATCAGCTATTATTTTTTAAATTGGTCTTTTTGGTGCAAGTTTGTGAGTCAAATTATTGTAAGTTTTTTATTTATTTATTGAAGCGGCCCAGTAACCTTGTTTTAGTATTTATGTTTAACTTAGATTTTCAATTAAAGATAAATTGATAAATTTTACCAATTAATTTGTTTAATAATCACTGAGGAACTTAAAGAATCATGATGGATAACTATCCTCCTAATTATGTTCTTGACCCACTACAGAAGAACACCAAATAAATCATAATAGATAATTGATAACACAATTTATACGATTTCCCTCACTAAAAGAATAGGTGGCAAAGGGAGGCAGGCGTGAATTTTTATTTTTTTAACAAGGGTTTCTTCAGATATTATGGCTTCCAATGGTATGCAATTCCATCCTACTGTTTTATTTTATAGAATGTTATAGGGTTACTCCTAGCAGTCTTTGTATGGTATCTCTCATAAGCAATTAGACAATTCCGCTTTCAGGGTTAGGGATTATGTATACAAAATGCAACAAATGCAGTGTTCCAAAATACAAAACATGCAGATCAGTGGATGAGCTTCCGTCCCTGACGCATCCCAACTACTCATTGACAAACTTGGGGATGGGACTCCCTAATCTTAGCAGAAAACCAACTTGAATGATACTAGAGGATGCCTTTAAGATTTCCTTTTCTGCTTCTCCTGCCAGTTCCATGGCGTCCCTATGATGCCGCAAGGAAAAATATCAAACATAGCACAACATGATGATCAAGAACATCAAAAGGCTGACTTACATACCTGATCAAGATGCTAGGGCGCATGGAAATTTCAATTTGGAGTAATATATTGCCTTGCATCAGGTGGCGTGTTATACGCTCAACCTCTATTTTCTGAAATCCATTAAAACCTCTTATAGGTTGAAAGAAAAAAAAGGTTAAAACAATAAAATGAGACAAATACCTCCGGGATCTTTGATGAGAAAACGTCAGAAACAATCAGTTCAATGTCTTTGTCATCCAAAGAAATCTTTTTATTCTGATTCACTTTTCCATTTAAATTTTCTTCTTGATCCATCATAGTAGGAGAAATACATAAATATGCGGGATCTGCAAGCACATTAGAAAATGTGGTAGGGCACAACTGTAGAGTCAATTCTATATATGTAAAGGGAAAAGGTGATCACATATGGTGAATTGTTAGACAAACGGTAATGACACATAATCTGGAAAACAAAATAAGGACATAAGAAAGATGGTAAGACATTGAATCATTTGATAGACCATGTTGACCAAGAAATTAGAAGGCAAACAGAAAATCAAGGGTTTGGAACTTTGGATTAGCAACTAAAATAAACAGGATCCAACTGACACTCCTTATTGGGACTACCCAATTAGATTTCGAAAGCTTTTAAGTCAAATAATAATTATCCAGAAGATGTCATCCATTGCGTTACCCTCTCACTCAACCATTCATGGCAGATGATAGAATCAAGTATCATACCTATGTGTATAAAAACTTCAGCTATTCCTGGATGGGAGTTGTGAATTTCCTGGCGAACATTTTCACCGATTTCAT
>Ga0307518_10003672_pt1 | contig 11044 bp, 17 predicted proteins | sample 25_EM_MG_FD_203889 | JGI IMG/M metagenome (GOLD analysis project Ga0307518, IMG submission 203889) | Populus trichocarpa ectomycorrhiza microbial communities from riparian zone in the Pacific Northwest, United States - 25_EM | ecosystem: Host-associated > Plants > Roots > Unclassified | place... | reverse complement strand
AAGGTCACCCATGCTCACTAAGGACTAGTAGAACCTTGGCTCGATACGACAGGGGCTGCACGTTCTCACGAATATTGGGTTGAGATTGACCTTGCCAAGCAAGGTAATAAATCCTAAGGCCTACATACATCACGTGTCTTCGAATTTTGCTAGCAACCCTTATAATTAAATTATAATGCAAACAAAGGCTCCAATCTCTATCATTATTTCAATGGACATTACAGACCTTTAAAAACCTAGCCTCCCCTTTGAATTGAGGGCATTTTTGAGGCCTGTGGGACTGTATAGCAAAATGGTGGTCATTAGTCATGATTATCACGACAATCAAACATTGCAACCTGTTCACTATAATTCACAATGAGGTATTACTTGGACAGTCACTGAAAAATGAGAGCATTTGCTACTCCTTATGTATTCTAATGTACATTACAGACCTTTAAAAACTCACCCTCCCCTTCCAACCAAGCACATTTTTGTAGTCCTGTGGGGCCATAGAGCAAGATGGTGGCCATTGGTAGCAATTGTCACAAAGATCGAACATTGTAACCTGTTGCCATAATTCACAATAATGTATTACTTGGGGACTTGGATGGAAGATGAGAACATGGCCCATTCTTAGTTGATACAGGTAGCCATGATTAAAGGCTTACATTGTGATACACTTGGGATTTACTGGTCTGTTGATATCCTTGGAATCATGTATCTAATAGAAACGTCACTCGGACAAGAATAATCATTCGTGGCAGTACACCGAAAATGGTGAATTTTGTGCCCGGAGAAAGTAACGATTTCAGGGGCTCATTAGTCTCCTCAGAGTGCATACAGGACAACGTGCATAACCAAGATGCCCACGGGAGATATGATTACGTTTGTATCCATAGCCCACAAGCAAGCAATTTCGAACACACTGTCCACTCGTTTATGTCTGGCGGTGGTTAACATGGGTTGGCATAAAGCTCTGTTCTATCCAGAGGTGGCTTTGTTTCAGCGTTCATTCCATGTTTTCATCAAGGTGAAAATCATCCGGTATCATGGCAGCAAGTAAAGCAGTCCGTCAAACATCATTCATTCATTGACCAAAGTTCAAAGGTTCCATACATAGGACAATAGTGGTACACTACTAAAAAATACAGGACATCTTCAGACCGTTGAAGAACTGTTGATAGCCAACCCATCACGACCCCTCCTCAGCGTTATAGCTACTGACTTCTTCTCGATCGCCTGAGGACAATATTCAGACGCATTAACACGGTCAAAAATGGAGCTGTAAGGTGCGATGAATTAGCTGTTTGAAAGCGAAACATGGAAGGCACATACCAGTTCCACCAGAGCAGAAGTTTGGAAATTGCTGCCTTATCCTGTGTGGCGCGAATGTCCTCGAAGAAAGTAGTGATATTGTGGTGAAACTTCTCATAATCAAAATCTTCGTCGATGGTACGCCAAGAACTGCAGCTTGACAAGGCAAAACGCAACTTGCTCTCAGTATCAATAAAATCTTTCTCACATTTTGCGAGTGATACTTACCTGTACTGCAGTATATGCAATAGCACGAGGACTGACAGACTTCATCCCGATGAGAGTAGCAACGTGGGCTTGGCTGCGTTTCTCGCTTGAACCCCTTTGACGTTTTGGAGGTCGCTCCATTGGTGTTTGATCTTCCTGGTCGGTGTCATCAACCACATCCTCGGAATCAGCTGAACTTGGGGAGGTGAAGATGTGCTTAAATGCCTGCAAGACGATCAAATATATCACTGGCAGAAGAGTAATCAGATCTCACCCGAACGAGCATTTTATTCTTGAAGAGGCCCTTGATTGGATTGTTGGGATCATACTTCTCATTCTTGTAAAGAAAGCGGGGCCAGCAATCAGCAGTCACAAGATATTCCGGGTGAAAATTACGTATGTTAGCTCTATGGCTGTAGGATTGATGCCATCAAGCAGCGTCACGACAATAAGTGCAGGCACAGTGAACACACATACTGTGGATTGGACCAGTCATAGTCCACAGGACAGATCAATCGAGCAGTCGCATCGTGATAGAAACCCCGCCCAGATTTTTGCCCAGATTTGAGTGCTGGCTCTGGGGCTGGACGTCCGCGCATAAGCCAGCCAACAACAGCCGTCTTCAGCCCAGCTGCATCATCACCACGCGCACTATCTGCACCTTTGTTCAACTTACTGGAGTGTCAGACAATAAGTAACAAGTTATAGTTGCACTCACGTATTTCATCAAGTTCTTAACCTCATGGTCTTCCGAGCTAGCTGCAATATCTGACTTTAAGGATGGGATCCACCGCAACAGTTCTCGGTAGTTGCGGTACAAGCGGTCTTGCCTAAAAATATCAGTAGGTTATCATACGAAACACAACTTTAAACGAACTCAACTCTTCTGTAAACGCAGGGTGGTCGTCGTCATCCGAGTCAAGCTCAGTGCAAGCACGGCGGTCAGCTTCATTGACTAGGTCTTCAACGCGATCACTGAGCGTAACTAGTCGTCGGATAGCACGTCCAGCAGGAATGTATTTTTCATAATGGCTGTTGACAACCAAGAAACAACAAGATTAATGTCACGGCTGTCGGTCATCTTAAGAAGATATACTCACGAAGGGGTCGTGGTTGGTATGTCAACATCTTTCAGCTTGCAAACACTTTCTTCCAAAGTGTTAATACGACACTTAAGGGCGTTGATAGTAGCATCTGGGGTAGTATCGTCTGTGGGAGACATCTCAGTAGCGTGAGCAGAGTGAGTAAAATTGAGATTATATGTGACGATACACCCACTGAGAAGGTCCCTTCGGACGTCCCGTCCCGGTCTAACGTCAGTACACAAGCTAATATGGCCGTTATTTCGTGGAGTAATTACATGCGTGAAAAACTTACAGCTGCGGTATCCAACGATAACTCCATTCAAGGGTACCCACAGGGTCAGTAACCTAAATATGACTGGAGGTGCGAGAGAGACTAAGCCCTGCTTTCATCATTGAAAAATCTCTGGTTAAAGAAAACTGCCGAGTTTGATATGGTTTGTCGGATGTGACAACAGGTCTCCAACTCGATTCTGTGTACGGCAGTGATCAGTTCCAAATGGTCGGCGCATTGATTCAAGGGTGACTCACCATTAAGTTAATGAGTCCGATCCAAAACGTTAGGGTTTGTCGGGTGGTCGGACCATAGGTCTCCAACCCAATACCATGTATAGTGGTGATCAGCTCCAAATGGTCGGCATGTTGATTCATTGAAGGGTGACTCACCTGTAAGGTTACTGTTGTGCTTAATGTTAGTCTCGAATAAAGGGCAATATGTTTTGTCCAACGTGACCACAGGTTTCCAACTCTTTTTCTAGTATCATAGGTCCTGATCATGATCATGTGTTGTATTGAGTCCGAATGACCACATTACAGTGATTCTCAACGGCGAGTTGCCGTTGAGAATCACTGTAATGCTAACGTTAGTCTCCAAGGAAGGGGTGTCAAATGTGACCACAGGTCTCCAAATTGATGCTGTATATGATGCCAATCATGATGGGTCGTATGGAGCCCAGCATGGTGCAACATTCTTAAGAAATTTTGTTTCTGATCTGGGGACCTATCCTCGTGAGTCGTGATCAAGGTCAACGTTAACTTTGCTCCATGATCATGTGAAGTAATTTGGAGCAAACCTTTTCTGTTCTGAAATACGATTAGAGCTCCACGTAGTGGTAGAATTTAAACCATTAATACTACATGATGGGAGTTGAGTCAATGGCGCAACCAGTGCAAACACTGCAACCTTCCATATTGGTTGACTACGAGATCACACCTTCCACCCAAGTAGCCTCCTATCCGCTGCTAGAAGACTTCCTGGTGAATCTTGACCTTCTAGAGCCGCATCGAGGATGGACAGCACAATTCCTCATTCCACTGAGAAAGATGGGTGTCTCAGCACTGGATGATATGGATTTAGTGACGCCAGAGAGCCTTTATGTGTTCTTTCGACTCCCACCAATCGCTATCATGGACCTTTTTGCACACGTGCATGATACAATCCAGCGCATCCACTGGCATGCTTGCTGCAGGTGTGTACCTTCCACATTGTAATTTGATTCCTTGCACTAACTCAGACCTCCAACAGCAATATCGTAGTATGATCAATCATGGTTCCTAAAGTACTAGGCTGGTTTGGACTCACTGGCACATGCTGCAACAGTGTTTCACCTGTTCAAGTTGTTCTCATTGTATTCAATAGTACCCGGCCATTGCTTCCATGTAGTGATTACTGATTTGTAACTAATATATGCCAGAGAAAAGAAATTCGACATTCACCCAAATAGTACTACATCCGATGGGGCCCTGTGATGACAGGTAGGCTATTGCAATTGAGAGAGGTGTAGAATACGACAACAAAAAGGACTAGCATGTACTACTATGTGATTATAAATTTGGGCTTGCACTGATCATAACCCAATACTAGTACCCGTCTCCACCCAGATTAGTAGGTATGTACATAATCCATATCCTACAAGTGTCTAATGGACACCGATCATCGTCGCTGTTGCAGCTTCTTCTCCCTCAGCTCCTCGGCGAGAATAGCATCCGGATCGCGTCCCGCGACTTCGGGGAGAAGAAGCGTGAAGACTACCCCTCAAGTTTAGCAACCACCATCACGAAAAAAACAGAAAGGGACAGATGTACCAGTTCCGAGAAGACAACATGCGAAGAAGACTGTCACAGTATCGCACCGCACAGGATGGGTCAGTGACAGCGAACGAATAGGAAGGTTGAGGACTCGCTCCAGAGTGCGGTTGGCGTCCCGATCTTGGACGTCAATGTGTTGAATACGAGCACAGAGATGATGGCTCCGGCCTTCCCGCAGGCTGCGGACATAGTGCAGAAGCGCGGTATTTTGTTGGGAATACTACTTCAGCAGGGTAGCACTGCAACCATTCGAGTTAGGTACATATAGACTGCCATGATCAGGGTATGCTTACCGTATGTCGTCCTGTGGGAGAAAGAAGACGGGTCATGGTTGTGGTCAATTGAGTAGTGGTACGGGTTACTCACGTGTTAGCACCGAGGTTGGAGAAGAAGCTATAGAGTGGGTTAGTCGGAGACCATATCAGACCATACTACCAATAGTGAAGAGATCAACTCGCCTGGAGGAAAGCAAAGCAGACAATGAACGAAGCATTATTCAGGGTATGGAACTTGCCTGCTAAAATAGCCACTTGACAAAGAAAAGTCAACAGACGATTGCAGCTGTGATGAATTAGACACGACTTACAAAAGAGGGCTGTCATAAAGAAGCCTTGGATTTGGATTACCTTGCGGCTGAGCTTCTCGATCGTGAGGACGGAAACGTAGTACTACATACAACATACTAGAAGATTGAAAGATGACATACCAGGTACAAACACAAGAGCTGTGATGATTATGTTTCCTGTAGATATCTTGAAGAACTTTTCCCAAGATGTTCCCGTCTTGTCGTCATAGCCAATCGACTGAAGCATGACGTTCTGATTTAAGTTGATGCCGCAGAAGCTGGGGAGGGGGAGATATCAACGCGTGCCGTGAACAAGGGACAAGGAAGTACCCACGCGGTGTCTAGCAGGAACCAGCAAGCACATGTTCCGATCAGGATCTTTGCATGATGCCACTCGGAGAAATACTCGATAAACTCTGCAGACATGATCGGTCGATGAAGCAATATCATTACTACTTGGACGGATGCACCATTAAAGTGGGCTTTTTGTTCCAATTCCGCGTTGGGTTTATCAACATTGTACGGATTCACACTGGAGGTGGAACCCTTGGCATCATCCTTGAGATCAGCCTTTTCGTCCGTGGACATGTTTTTAGCCCTTTTGTATCTCTTCGCTTCTGGGTCAAGCGCTGGTACAAGGTCATCCGAATGCGGGTATCAAGGAAATGCCGACAACTATTCTCCACACTGGTGTCACACGTTAAGTCAGTATAGACTAGGCCGTTCGAAGATGTGATAGTACGGACCTCCGTCGACCTTGGATGTCTCGCCTTAGTCGTCGTTCATGACATGTTTGTAACAAGCAAGGACGATGATAGTCACCAAGCTGCCGACAAGGCTGCCCCAGCCCTGGTTAGCAAAGATGTATGCCAGAAGGGTACCACGCTTGTGGATGACAGCTCGGTCGGTGGGCACGGATGCAGACATGGGGTAGTCCGCTCCGACACCAATGCCAAGGATGACACGGAATACTGTGAGCCAGATCAAGGAACCTCTTGGTGAGAGATCACCTTGGCAATGGGGAACACGTCATGAACTGCCATATATGACACAGATGGACATGGACATGCTTACCAGTTGGGCATGAGATGCACAGAATCGTGATGAAGATGATCAGCATTAGTTCCTTTCCGTCTTGAGATGGACCTTGTGTCAGTATTCGGCGTCTGTCAAAATATAGAGAACTGACAAACTGCTTTACGGCCGAAAGCATCGGCACAGTAACCATGGACATGAAAAGTGAATTTGACAGGTTATGGACAAATGGCCTTGCGCCCATACCGAAGCCGGATTGGCCAATGACACTGCCGATGTTGGAAGCTGTCTTCAGGACACCCTGGAGGTCATTGGGGAGACTCTTCCCCCCGTACAATCTGTACTGCAACATGGTGAAAACAGGCTGGAAATACAGGAAATACTAAGCATCCGCATGAACTTGAAAATGGGACGACGGACGGACGGACATTGATGATAAACAAGTCATATGCTACATGAATATTCAGTTGAGTGCTGTCAATGAGTGGGGTTTCACTGTACCATCCAGGAAGAACCCAGGGCGGGGCGAGAGGGAGCGAAGCCTTGCTCGGCATCAGGGTGGGACATGATGAGACAAGGAAGAGGGTGCAGGGTGCAGATTGGGATGGGCAGATAGAGGCTACTTATTCGATTCGCGCACTCCCTCTTTGCCTTGATGAGTCACACGTGCTTCTTCAGGCCAGGGTTCCGGCGTCACGGAACTCATCAGGAGAGACACCTGAAATGGGCCCTGAACAATCTGTCGCAACGATGGCTATATCTGAGCAGATGGTAGTTTGAGTGTTCAAGCTTTCAAGCCTCAGGCTCGTATTTCCCATCGGTTTGACTCAGTTGTTCGGAGACGTGTCGCTGCCTTTCTTCCTGCAGGAAATTGGAGCAAGGAGATCCCCCTGACTGCGGGTGCACGTTAAGTTCCCAAGTGAGAGAAAATATAGATACGGATACGAAACTCACTCAATGCCTCAGCAACAGCAGTCACAGACCCAACCACGGACACTGATGATAACTGCACCTGGCCATCCACCAAACATATTCATGCTGCCTATGGCATTACTTACTGAATTGCCAACACCCCCCGTCCCACGTCCAACTCAACTATGACGACCCCTCTGTCCCGTCATTCATCAACCTGCAAGCCATTGGTCCTACACACGTCTAGAACCCAACTGCAGCTGCGGCCCCGTAATTGCAGCAGCGAACCCCGCAAGGTTCTTGCCAGCACGGTGCTAGAGGAAGACCCAGGACAGGAAGACGGGCTGGGAGATGGGATGTTGCCATAGTGAGCCATAGAGACGACCAAAAGTCGATGCGACAGTGTCAGCCCATGGACAGGCTGGGGGGCCGTGATGATGATCAGTTACTAAAACGGAGACAATTGGATGACAAAGAGATGTAGTAGTACAACATGTACCATATCACGCCGTTGGACTTTTTCTTGGGGATTTGAAAGTGAGCCATGTACTAGTAGTAAGTATTAGGGGAGTGCAGGCGTTGACTTTCACATTCTGCATTTCGGAAGACAGGTATTTGGCCTTTCAATAGCTAGTAGTCCGACCAAGTAAACTATGTGTAGTAGTAATACATCCATTGTAGAAGTAGTAAATGATCAAGAAAACTACTAACTTGTTCATGGATGAATTCTCCAATTATTCATGTTCAGCGCCCACACAGATGCCCTGGTGAATCGAGGGAGCGGCTGCAATGGTACCTGAGGTGCAACTGCTATGATATTCCCTGGCACTAGGTGAGCTGGAGTGGGACCCCGCAAGTGCGGGGAATAAGCACCGCTGAGTAGCATTGCATCACTGCCATCAAGGCCCCTAGGATGGGCAAGGTAATGAACCTTAATGCCCTTAAGAGTGCTCTGGAGTTTCCCTGGAGGGTTGATGCTCATTAAGGATACCATTGTGATGTAAGCGTCAGCAGCAGTTGTGTCCTCATTTATCCAGTCAGAGTACTGGAGCTGGTCATAGTCCCTGCTTTGCAATTCCTTCGCTAGTTCTCTATACGTCGCTGCTGTAATCATAAAACAGCTGAGGTGCAGGTGCGACTTGTAAAAGTTTCTGAACTCACCTCGATACAAGTTCCAGCCGTGGGGTAGGTCATCTTCTGTTTTCCGAGTGTTGATATCATAAGATATCCCATATGCACCGTCAGGTAGATTCCAGAGCATCAAAAATACAGCAGGAGGGATGTAAACGTCTACTTGCTCGTCCATGCCGATTTGAAAGGAGAATCAGTCTTAGTACATATACTTGCCCAGGATGCTCCTGATTTGAATTAAGTTCGTACCGTAAGTTTCTCCATCATGAAGTGATGCAATCTGACTCATCCTCGGTGGTCCACAACTATGGTACACTTGACAAAGTTACTCCAAATAATTCAGTGGAGAGCTTGTCCTGGTGACACCATGATCAATGTGGTGAATCCACTTGAAATGAAAGTCTATTGGTGCTTACCATCGTCGATGGTCACGCGGGATGTAAACGTCACTTGCCCGTCCATGCCGATTTAAAAGGAGAATCAGTTACTTGCCCAGGAGGCTCCTGATTTGAATTAAGTTTGTACAGTAACTAGTTTCCCTATCATGATCAAGCGATGCGATCTGACTGCATCATTGGCCGTGGTCTGTACGCTTGACAAAGTTGCTCCAAAGCCAGTGTAGATAGAGTTCAGTGGAGAGCTTGCCCTGGTGACACCGTGAATCCACTTGAAATGGAAGTTTATTGGTGCTTACCGCCGTCGATGGTCACGCAGGATGTAAACGTCCACTTGCTCGTCCATGCCAATTTGAAAGGAGAATCAGTCTTGCCCAGGAGGCTCCTGATTTGAATTGAGCTCATACCGTAAAGTTTCCCCATCATGATCAAGCGATGTGATCTGACTCATCCTCGGTGGTCCACAACTACAGTACGCTTGACAAAGTTGCTCCAAAGCCAGTGTAGATAGAGTTCGGTGGAGAGCTTGTCCTGGTGACATCGTATCAATGTAGTGAATCCACTTGAAATGAAAGTTTATTGGTGCTTACCGTCGTTGATGGTCACGCTATGCCATAACCACGCTGTAATTGTGTGATGAGTGACTTACTGTTATGTCCATTGTCCGATATTATTGAGCTGGTGGGACATCGTCGTAGTACTGCAGCCGCATCGGAGTGGTCTTTCCGCAAACGCCTCGTCAGTGCCCAAATTGCTTATGTAATTGTTGGCCATATTTATTGAGTCGAACGGAACAGCGGCTGCCTAAGACTTCAATTTGCTCCAATGTCTCGGAGTCATCCCACTTCTAAACGCATCAGGTTGGACCGCAGCCAGTCTTTCCCTCGTGCTGCCAGGAAGTCTCAGCTACCGCGCCCGACAACCAGCGAGCTTTCACTCCCCGACATTGCCATCAATGTTGACAAGATTGCCACCCAGACTCTCCAATATCTGACCGTATTCAAGGAACACGCTTCAGCGATCCGGGACCACCCCCAACGACCAGACGCATGTGAGCGTCTTTTGAAGAAAAGAGGGATCCCACACCCGCAGCAATTGATCGATCATGCAGAACAACAGAAGTTACGGGTGAAAATGGAGGACCTCATTCAACACCACGCTACTACAGTAGATGAGTAAGTATTATATCTCTTAATTATCACATACTGGTACTGACAACGAAATTCTAGACATCTTATCATATGTTGTGCTGCGAATACTCTCCTACTCATGCAGGAGGACTTGATTAGCACCCTGCCAGAGGACAAGCGCCGTGAGATTAAGCGCAGGATGAATCCAGTCAGGTCGGATCTTTTGTATGTTGTGATTGGCAAATTTCTCACGATAGCATAGTAGACGCAAGCTGGCAAAGCGTACAGAACTGAGCAACCAGTTTGGGCCTCTTGTACCAAAATTCCAGCCGGTGTTAGAGAGACCACAGGACTTTTGCGAATACGATATCACAGAATCCACGGATTCTCTCCTTGATTTGTCGTCTCTTCCACAGATTATTGGTGTCCAGTTCCTCCTGAAAGAGGTGGACCTTTTGTTCTGTGTTAATGCCGTCCACTTGTGTTCGGATGGGTTTCAATTCTCTGTTCAATATGAAGGTATTAGGTGTGTGTTAAATGACTTCCTTATTTGCAACCTATTCATTGCACATAACAGAGAACCTGATGTCATTGACCCAGATGAATTGAAGAGAATGTTACAAAACAGTAAGCGTGTGTTGTAAATCTGTGTGTTACATTGGACATTACATCTATATTTGTACTGTATGCCTGTGCCTGAGTTATCTCGAGATCAATATTCATTCTTGTTCATGATGCTACCTGCTAGTGTTACTTGGCACAGCAAAATTGCCTCCTTGAGATCAGCATTTATATGAGTCTCAGGAATCTGCAAATTAGCTGAGGGCATTCCCAAGGTTGTTGAGAACAAATACATGGTCTGAGTGGCCTGGTGGATGGAGCTATTAAGCAGACTGCCAATCAGCAAAACCATAAGTCCCCTTTTTCCGAAAAATATGCAGTGGCGGTGCAGGGGGACTGCAAATGCTTTCGTCAGCGTCCAGCCACAGCGGCGGAGCTGCTGGAGTGGAAGCACCCGTGTCACGGGTCTGACGGCATCGCGGCACCGTTGATCATGCCAGAGGGAGGGCGCAGCATGACACGGAACCAAACCTGACAGGTCGGTTAACGTCGGGGTCAGGGTCGACAGGGTCCGGGCGCTGGGCGTCGCTTAATGGCGAGACCTGCGTGCCAGGTGGGCAGGACGGCCTGAGGTTTTCGAGA
>Ga0307518_10003670_pt1 | contig 11048 bp, 6 predicted proteins | sample 25_EM_MG_FD_203889 | JGI IMG/M metagenome (GOLD analysis project Ga0307518, IMG submission 203889) | Populus trichocarpa ectomycorrhiza microbial communities from riparian zone in the Pacific Northwest, United States - 25_EM | ecosystem: Host-associated > Plants > Roots > Unclassified | place... | reverse complement strand
TACAATCGTATAATGCAATCATTTTAATCATTGAACCAGTTCTAATATGTAATTTGTCGCAGAACTTCATCAACGAAACTAGTTCATTGGTGCCACAGATTCGTCAGCGAACTGATTCGTTGGAATATAAAATCATCGGCAAAACTGGTTTGTTGGTGACATAAACTCATCAGCAAACTAATTCGCTGTAACACAGAATTCGGCAGTTAAAACTGATTAATTGGCAACACAGAATTAAATAGCGAAAACTGATTAGCTGCTGACACCATAATTTGACAGCGAAAACTAATTCGTTGCCGGCATCACTATTCGACAACGAAACTAATTTGCTGTTGACACCACAATTCAGCAACGAAACTGATTCGTTGCTGACTCTATAAATTCGACAGCAAAAACTGATTCGCTGAGAACAACATACTTGGCGGAAATCACCAGCCCATATGGGCTATTGCTGACTTAGAAATCGTTGACGAAAACCAAGTTGCTATCGACTCAAAAATCATCAACGCAACACAGTTTTCAGCTGACGCTGAAATCATCAGCGTGTATGGTTTATGGCTGGCGCAAAAATTGTTGACGAAACTGTGTCGCTGCTGACTCAGAATTCGTCAATACAACCCCTGTCGCTGCCGATTCAGAAATCAACAACGGCGATGAAGTCGTTTCTGGTTTCACTTCTTCCCTTCGGCCAAGCGTAAGGCTTACGCTAGGCTTCCCTCTACCAATATTTCTCACCCTAGGTGGGCATAAAACCTCACCAAATCACACTCCATTAATCACTCATCACCAAACAATACAAACATCAACATATGTTCATTTGACAAGGTTTTCCTAATTCATCCCTTCCAACATCACTTTAAGTCCTCAATGGTATTATCCAAAATTCATCAATATAATTTGTAGCAATTCAACAACACGTAAACAAGTCCCACATTTATGCTATTTCACTCCAACTTATAAAGGTTCATCATGTGAGATTTTGTCAATGTTCCTATTGTTGGCCGAAGTATATATGCCTTTTTCATCCAATCTTTCACATGTATTTCATTAAGTTTAACACAATAGTATAGCCAACAATATATCATACTCATACGTATAACCATTTGCTTCCTAATTAAACAAGTTCATCCATTACACACATAAACACAAGGCATCAACATTGAGTGAATTCAGTTCCGGTTTCCACATGCTTCTAAGGTTCAAATGATAGTACAATTCTGTTCATAACACTTTCTAACACATTTTCACATAATTTCATCATTCACATATCCACAAATTCTGTCATAAACACAAGCATATGTTCTATTTTTGGTTTTATATAATTAAGCAACTCTAACAAGGTCATCATCTTTGCATTTTATCCCTTTAATCCATATTTTATCCAGCCCTCACTATGGCCTGCCATCTCTCCAAGTTTTTTTTTTTTTTGCATTCAATCAAAATTATTCATTTATCTTGTTTTAAGTTTTGGAATTAGGTCTCCTACTTAGCCCCATTTTCATCCCTCTTCCTAGTCAAATTTTCCTTAGTAGCTGCTGGAAAATCTTAGGTCATTTAGTTGGGTTTTTCATTTTCCTTTATGGTCTTAAAATCACAAGAACGGTGGAGAAAAGTTCTGGTTCCTACCTCATAGTTCTCAACAGCTCTAGAAAGAGGTTCCTACCTCATAGTTCTCATAGTTCTCTTTCAGTCCAATTTTTTCCTTTTTTCACCTGCTATCCAGCCAACCCTCTAGGATCTTCCTTCTTCCTTGTTTTTGGTTTTTTTCTTCTTCACTTAGCTCACTTCTCACTCAACTCTCAAGGAAGATTGCATGCAGGCTGGTTGTGTTCAGTTTTTCTCCTTGAGAAGGAGGGGTTGTGTTGCAGCAATGGCTATAGCCGATTCTGGGAGAAGGTCTAGGCTTTTTCCTCCTCCAAGTTTCGTCATTTCTCTTCCCATCTAATCTCTTCTCACTTTACTCTCAAGGAAGGTGGGCATGCAACTGTTCAATTTAGTTTTCTCTTAGGAATAAGAGAGGGGCGGTTCTAGCAGCTTGTAGCTGGACCTTGGGGAGAGGAAGAGTCACCTTCTCTCTCTCTCCCTTGCATTTATACCATTTCTTTAAATGGTGGGGGTGTTTGGGTGCTGAACAAGGTTGTTCTTATCCCTCTTTTGGGTTATTCTTGGGTTGGTTTCTGTTCCTATTCTCCCCTAGGATAAGCCGACCCAACACTAATTTTTATTGGGTTTTACTGTGTCGCTGTCGATTTAGAAATCGACAGTGACGGTGGAGTCATTTCTAGTTTTATTTTTTTTATTGGGTGCTTACATTTTACCAAGTAAAAATAAGGTTATTTAGCTTATATTTAGGTTTTTTTAAAAAATTTAATCAGAGAATGATTAATTATTTAGAAATAAAACTTGTGTGTGAGAGTTTGCTCTTACTTTTGGTTTCTTATAGAACTACTCTTACTTATCAAAGATTTAACTAAGCTTCGTGATATCTTCTATATTTCTCATTGTCGTCTCTTTATAGGCATTGAGTGGGGATTTGATTACTTATAGTCATGATGCCTCGGTACAGGTTATCATTATATTAAGCTCAATCATAAGCCTGAAATTAACTTTTTTAGGAATGTTGATTTGACTTTGAGTTTCTAGATCTTTATACCTACAGGGTTTGCATCATTTCAAGCTATCAGTATGACACCTATATGAAATTCATATCTTATAAGTTAACAAGATGGGTGCCTACATGAATAACTCATTCTAATACACTAATTGCATTGACATTCATGGTGAATCAAATATTCTTTATAATTGTTCCTATGAGTAGGTTTGTGACCTTACAACTTATAATGAAAATGTATATGGTCCGAGGTATGTAAATACCTTAAAAACACCAGTGTCTCACGTCTTTGTTCTCATTCTTTTATACATTATTTTTCTCATACACTTTGCTAACTTAGGCATCAAAGACAAAAGAAAAAACTCTCAAGCATCATTAGTTCCCTACTTTTATTAACCTTAGGGCATCAAAAAAGAATCTGAGTGAGTCAATATATAGTTTGTTGGTGTTTTCCAAGCTCATGACCACACTATTGAATTTTACCTTAAATTGTGGTATTCATTGATATTAAAGGAACTTAATTTCCACAATACCCTTATTTAATGAAAAATGAAACTAGTACACGTAACTTAAAAAAATATTATCTTTTATGTATAGAAAAAGGCTATGATACTAAACACTGTTATGTTTTTTTTTAATAGAAAGACTGATTGCTAAATATTATATCTAGTAGTTCATCAAGAAAGAGTCATAACTAAAGAGATCAGCACTTATCTCAAAATTTTGCTAGAAAAAAACATGATCCTTAATAGAATTTTGGTAGGTGGTGATTATGGATGAGCTAAGAAAGTCTACACAAAGTAGTTTTTGGTTGGCTCATGATTTCCTAACCCTTTGCACAACCCTATCATTTTTACCCTCTAAGATAGAGAGGGGATACCATTTCCCCACAAAGACACCATAATGATCACCACTATCATCTCTAATCACAAGGTGTATAGGGTACTTTTAGATGTTGGTAATATTATCAACATCCTCTCTGTTAAAGTGATAATACATCTAGACATACACTCTTCCAAATCGACTATAGTAAAAATTCCTTTAATAGGAAATAAGGAAATGAAATGCTAGTTAAAGGCTTCATAGACATAACAGTAACCATTAGTAACAATCCTAAATGTTACATGCTCCAACACACCTTTATGATGATTAAGATGAAACTAGTTTACAATGCCATCCTTGGAAAACCTTTCCTTCATAAAATAAGTATCTTGATCAATACCATGTACTTAGCCATTAAGTTCCCTACCAATAAGAAAATGGCTACGATGAGAGAAAATTATATTTAGGGAATGTTACTACACTTGTTTTAAAGGTAAAAGATCATTATGGGTCAATCAGTCAATGCTAACTAAAGTTGTAGAGCATTTAAAAAATGAATCTTTATGAATAAAAAGGCACTCTTCTAGTAGGATTAGGTCTACCTTTGACCCTGTACAAGAGAAATCCATTATAAAGCTTCTAAATGTCCAAAAGGACTCCATCTTCAAACCCTTAAACATGTATCAAAATGGCCTCTGATAATCTAAATATCAATTGTTCCTTTTCTTCTAGCATTTAGATCACTTAAAGTGTATTTTGAACTTTTGCTTTATAAAAGTGGTATTATCTCTATGATTTTTTGTCATGTTTTTGTCTATAAGATTGCTCATCTCCATTATTCTCTACACAAAATCTCTATATGAAGTTTCCATTTCTCCGAACAATATCCTTATACAAAATCTCGATATCTCCAAACTTAATCTCTATACAAAATCTCTATGTCTCCAAATAAAATCTCCATGTCTCCATACAAACACATAAAATCTCTATATTTCTATACAAAATCTTTATCTTTCCAAACGAGATCTCCATATAAAATCTCCATATCTCTATATCTCTATACCATAGCATTTGCTCCATAGGATTCTTTACCTCAAGTGAAGATGAACTCCATAAAACTTCTCCACTACCTTAGTACAAGAGAAATCTCCATTTAAGCCTAATCTCTAAAATTTTCCATAAGAGTTTAAGGATATGAATAGCCATTTTACTCAAAAACTTAGACAAATTCCATAGTAACAAAGAAGTATCTATGAAAACACTTTGCAAAATTCTCTATAAAAATAGACTTTATGAAAAATCTCCATAAGTCTTCATGAGAAATATAATTCACATCTATATTTGAGCATACTCTCAATTTAGACACATTCTAAAAAAACTATGTCAAACATGCCTTTTATAGAAAATAAAATTGAAGTCTTTGAAATACACACAATTTCAAAGACTGGAAGGGAAATTATTGGGGCCAAAATTAAAAATCGCAACTAGGCCTAAGAAAAGAGAGGGGGGGGGAGAACAATATAAAAAAAGGAGAAACTTTTGTCCTAACTAAGCCCACTAGACCCAACCAACCTAATAGCATAAAAAAGAAAAGGAGAAGAAAAGACAAAGAAAGAGAAGAAGATGAATAAAAAAGAGAAAAGAAAAAAAGCCCAACCATGCCTAAAAAAAGAAGAAAATAAAAGAAGAAGAAGAGAAGGGAAAAAGAGAAAATAGAGGCCCAACGAGGCCCAAAGAATAAGATAATAAAAAAAAGGAAGAAGAAAAATAAAAGGAGAAAAACTAACCTAACCATGCCCAACAACAAAGCCTAACTAGGTAGAAAAGGAAAAAAAAGGAAAGAAGGCATGAAAAATAAGAAAAGAAAAGGCAAAAGAGAGAGATAAAGGAAACAAGAATAGTCTATCAGAGCTACAATAGTAACTTGCTATGGACATGCAATAACTAGGAAGAATCCCCTTGCCAACATGAAATCAATGATACAAAGAAAGACCACCATTGGAGGTTAAAAGTCATTGAATGCGCTTCTTGAAGATGATAGGCTTATTCGCATGCTAGCTCGTTTGCGACATGCAGTAAAAATGTTCTTCCCCTTTTTCTATTTCACTTTGTGACTCTTTAACAACTTTTCAATATTTAATTCAGCCAACCAAGCCCAATTAGACAGAGGAGAAAAAAGAAAAGAGAGAGAAAAAAAAGACCTAACCAGTCCTTGGAATTAAGGTCCAATCAAACCCATCAACAAAAGTAAAAGAGAAGAAGAAAAAAAAGAGAAAGATAAGGAAAGGGTAGCTAACCTAAACTAACAAGCACAATTAACTCTCTTCGTGTTGGCAAATCTCACATTAAACATGACATAAGGCTCAACGCACACATGATATATATATATATATTATCATTGTCCTGAATTTTCTATTTTATAATTATCAATATAGGTGCACACTTGAATTCTTATCTTATAAATTATTAGTACGAACGCTCACCTGAGTTCTTCAAGTTGTCAACATGATGCCTATCTGAAAGCTCTATCTCACAAGTTAATAGGATGAGTGCCTACATGAACAACTCATCCTAATAGACTAATTGTGTGATCATTCTCCCAAATTTTTGTTACTCTTTTTATATACATTATTTTTTTTCCCATGCTTTGTTAACTTAGGCTTTCAAGGGTCACATATTCTACCTAAAGAACCTGTTTTATAGGAGAATATGGTTATCATCTCAAGCCTAACAATTTCTTTTCAAGCCCATTAAACAACCGTAGAAATACCCACACGTGCATTTGAAGTTTTTCTAACTTCATCAATTGCAATATAATAAAACTTATGCCTTTATTCAAATATAAGATTATATATTGTTGTTATTCATGTTTGGTCCATATTCATGACAAATCCTTTATGAAAATTATAACTCCTTATATATAACATATTTTTTCTAACTTAATTAACCTTTTATCTATTCGTATTCAAAGGCATATTCCGAAAATTAAAGTTTAGGGTTTCCTTCGATAACCAATTTTTTTTTTTTTTGAATTTAACCTAGCAATTTTTAGCCTAAATAGACCAAACTATTTTTTTGAGATTTTACAATTCAAATGATCCAGTGAAACTTAGAGATAAACCAATCAAATCATTCATTATAAAAATTATTTAAAAGAAAATTAGAAAATATATTTAATTTGTCCTTATATTTGTGTCAATTATTCATTTATATCTATGTATTTCTAATATGATCAATTAATTTCTATGTTCTTTGAATTTATTTAATTGATCTTTGTATTTTTAAAATTGTTCAATTAATCAAATCACTATTTTTTTTAATTATTAGTTCTCAATGTTAATTATTGTTACTAATTAATTTTTTTTTACTAAGATAGATCCTCTGTAGAGGCAATATGTTAATTATTGTTACATATAGTCAAACTAAGGATAATAGATATAAAAAATTAATTCAAATAATAGATTAGAGTTTTAAGAAAACTTAGCGTTTCAAAAGATATTAAATAAGAAATTAGGGTTTCAAGAAAAGTCAATGGATCAAATAATAAATGAATGTTTTAAGAATACTCAAGGAAACCGAGAAGTTTTAATCAATCCAAAAGTGATTGGATTATAAGAGAAAGCTAAGGTTTTAAAATAGAAAAATGGAATAAATTTCTAAGATTTTTTAGCAAGACAATCTAAGAAAAATAATAGCTACATTGAGAAAAATAATAAAGAAAAGTAATAAATATCATAGAGATAAATATTGAAAGCCAAACGCTACAAAAAGGGTAAAGAATTGCAATATAAATCATATAGATAAAATATTAAAAAAACTTGAGAAAAGCTAGGTTGGGCTCGTAATTCAACACAATAACATGGTTCTTTCTTTCAAGAGGAAGGTAAACTTGGTTGCTAAAAATCTAAAAACTAAACAAAAATTAATTAGAATATAAAATTTTCTAAGATATTGCTTCTTGATTCAATTAAAAACAAGTCAAAAGATATAATCATGGTTACTGCTATTTGTTTTTGTGAGAATTGGTTAAAAGTAATAAATTTAGAGAGAATTAGAGAGAATTTATGGAATTGATGAATTTTGTTAAATTTTATAATATTTTTATATTAGAGCTTTTGTGAATCATGTAATTTTTACATTTGATAAATTTAGATATAACTTTATGAGAATTAATAAATTTTGGTAGATTTGGTGAGAATGTTTGGTAATGGATGGATTTTGTTACATTTATATTTTTTCTTGTATTTGGATTTATGTGAATTATGTAATTTTTTGTAATTGATAAATTTTGGTGAGAATATGTTAGAATTGATAAATTTTAGAAGATAAATTAATTTGTTAGTGTTTGAGATTATTATTGTTCAATTAGTTATAAATTAGATAAATTAATTATTGTTTAAGATGATTATATGATAGCATTGGGTTTTGTTGTTTTATAGAATATGTCTTCTAATATATAACATTGTTATGTAATTATGGTGTTACTATTTTTTATAGCAACAATAATATCACTTACATTAGAAGAAAAAATGTAATTATGAGTTCTAGTTCTAGATTAGACATTTCATAGACCAAACTAAAACAAGTTATATATGGAGGTATTAGTGGAATAATGATGAAATTGAAGTTGATATTACTTGGAGGATACAAGTTGTGGAATGACTAATTTGTTATATTGCTATGCCCATTTCTTGTGATGTCAGTTTGAAGTTTATGATTGGGTTGGCCACCAAATACAAATCAAGATACATAAAGCTTTATTTGAATAGTAGACCTAAGCAATTTTACTCTTCTAGTATCGAGCACACTCGGGTCTCAAGGTTTACTCAAATAGTTATACAAGCATCGTAGTTCGTTTATGATAGTTATTGGTTTAGTGGACTTAACATTGATACCCGAAATGATAGAGAAGGAAGATCCAAATATATTTGATCATGCATATGCTAATAATGACTCTAAAATGATATTCGATGGCTGAGCTTTAATTCATAGAAATTCAAACGTAAGTTTTAAGTCGGGAGTTGGACAAACCTTCCAAACCAAGTTTAAATTAATTAATATAATGAAGTAGGGGCACATAACAAATTCATTAGAATACAAGGTATGACCTTCAATCATAACTTATGTGTAATTACAATGTGTGAATGTACCAGAATATTAATGGTACTTACATACAGGGTTTCATAAGAATTCAAATTTGTTTGAGATCTCAAAGTTGAAAGGTCTACATACATGTACCACTACATCAGTTAATGATGACACCAGTATCAACTTGATTTAAAATTTACTGCTAATATGGTTTTGTCAATGTTAATGCTAACACAAGTATAAGTGTTGTAGACATTCAAGAAAAAATAAGTCAATAATATAGGTTTAACATCATATTACAAAGTATGGATAACTAAACAGAAGGTACCCAAACAATTGTTTGGTTCATATGAGAATTCATTTTAAATGTTGCATAGACTGTTATTAGTACTCCAACAATCAAATCTGAATACAATTGTCTAGTGGGATAAAAAAACGGTAGATGGTAGCATATTAATAATTGAAAGAGTTTTGTAGACATTTGAACCTGTAACTGAGGAGTGAAGGTATTGTTGTTCACTGATAAGTGTTGATGACACTAACTTATACATGAAGTTTAATATGAAGTTGTTGGTTAGAGTTGGGTTTAACGTTAACAATTAGATATTTTCTTTGTGTATTTGCTCTAGTCGAAGAAGAGATTAATTATAACTAGACATGCTACTTAGATTGTATTTGCTGATATGTGATAGTTGCTTATATTGGACTATATATATTATGATATAGATAGATTGCAATTAAGAATGTCATTACAAAGATATGGTCTGAGTCAGTTGGATTTTATCATTATTATTTTGTGAGTAACTTCAACACTAGGAATAAAGATCTGACTTTGAAAAAAAATCTTAAAGGAGTGTTTGGAAGTGTAGTAGAGGTTGCTTTTCAAAATATTTTTTATTCAAAAATGCATCAAAATAATATATTTTTATTTTTAAAAATTTATTTTTGACATCAGCACATTAAAACGATCCAAAAACACTAAAAAAAATTAATTTGAAGCAAAAACTTTTTTCAAATTTTAATGAAAAAAAAATCAACCCCAATGTCATGAACCATCAAAGCAAAAATTCGATAATTGGTATGATCAAATGATTTAGAAGGATAGGCATATAAGAGGATAAACAAAAGTTAAACAAAAAACACACCTTCATATGATGGCAGGTATGATTATGTCAATATGACTATAAATTTATTAGAAGTTTTTAACAATATCTTGAAGGGTGGGCATGCATTGCTTGTTATTGTTCTAGTTTAGTTGACTTTCATATCTTGATATTGTGGCTTCTATAAATACTTTATGAAATCATAGTTGTTTAAAATAAATTAAAATTTCATATACCAATTATATTTATCTATGAAATGTGATATTTCAAGTGAGCATCCTCTTAACTTGTTAAACAAAAATTAAAATCGTTAAAACTAAAAACGGACCGTAAAGTAAGAGAGAAAGAGTAAATGGACTAAAAAGAACTTTCGTTTCTGAATTTGAGATAGTCCATGAGATTTCTCATTGTTTTACACTTTAAACTTTTATTGCTAATTTTTTTCTTTCCTTAACCAATTTTGATAAATTGTTAATGAAATTGGATACAAAAGACTACAATTGAAAAATAAAGCTTAAGGACAAACAAAATTTAAGTATTATAAATTGCTATAATAATTTATCTAACTTTTATATTTTGTAATTGTAATTTAATTTGCAATATTGGCTTGTATTATGAATAAAGCTTAAGGACAAACAAAATTTAAGTATTATAAATTGCTATAATGATTTATCTAACTTTTATATTTTGTAATTGTAATTTAATTTGCATTTTTGGCTTGTATTATGACCTAAGAATTGATTTGATTGAAAAGGGAAAGGGAAATTGACCATTGTTGCTCTTTTTGATAGTGGGTTTCAAATTACTAATACCATATGTGGTTTAATTTATGTTTTTTAAATTGATTGATTTTTATTTTTTTTAATTTTTTGTAAAAGTTATTCCATTGAAAAAAAAAGAGATGAGCATGAGAATAATAAATTAAATTGTAGAAAATAAGAAAAATGGTTTTATATAAATAAATACATAGGATAATTTTAGTAAAATCCATGTTCTTTAAAGAAAAAAAAGAAAGAAAAAGAACATGGCCTGTCTCGGAAGGAGAAGGGAAATTGACCGTTGTCGCTGCTTTTTGACTGGGGGTTTGAAATTAGCAACACCATCTTTGGACCTTCGAGTAAGTCAACATTCATTTGATTTTCGACTTTATAAACCACGGCTAGCCCACCGAATTTTATTAGGGGAAAAGCCCGTTCCTAAGTTGCCGTTGCCATTAGATTATGACTGATGGCTCGCCTGTTTAAGATAGTTCTAATAATAATTTTTTGGTGGCTGACCGACCGATCCTCCAAGCAGCAGATTATGCAAAGCGTCAAATAACGATGCAGCAAAGGGTAATTAGAAGCATGGGTTTCTTGCCTGTTCAGATGGTCCTGGAAGAAGACAGTTTCCTGAAGAAGGCTGTGGAGTGGGAATCTGCTAAA
>Ga0307518_10003668_pt1 | contig 11048 bp, 9 predicted proteins | sample 25_EM_MG_FD_203889 | JGI IMG/M metagenome (GOLD analysis project Ga0307518, IMG submission 203889) | Populus trichocarpa ectomycorrhiza microbial communities from riparian zone in the Pacific Northwest, United States - 25_EM | ecosystem: Host-associated > Plants > Roots > Unclassified | place... | reverse complement strand
AGTTTAGAAAATATTTTTTCCACTGCTAGTTTGGAAAAAAACTAGGTAAACGCAACTGAGACTTGAGTAAAAGCAAATAGAGACTGCACACAGAGCATACATATCTGCTTTATCAAGTAGAGAAGAGAACAAGATGTTCTCTCAGGATTAACGAAGGATTATACATCGTAAGTGGGGTGAATGGACCCATTCTTGTTAGTGAGAGACATTTTACCCCAACGAAACAGATGAAAAAGAAAATATTTTTCACTTATTTTCCTGACATAAATTGAATATCAATTATGGTGAAAAATATTTATTTGCACACAATGAGCGGATAAGCAAGCCTTTTCTTCAAATTAAAGACCAGATTTTGGATCGCCTGAGCCTGCTGCTACAACTCCCATCCCTAATCCATTTGCTCTTGATTTATCCTGGTCGCTAGTTTCTCCAAAAGCAACTTTATCACCATCTAACTCCTTAACAAGTTCATCGATCTTGCTAAACTGATAGGGCCATCTTGCATTGTAGAGAAACTGACGCAGATCAAACCTGTTATCCTCAGGTGAATAGCTCTGCACAAAGACAGAGGAATATCAGTTTTTTTAATTACAATAATGGTTTGAAGTTCCAGATTTACAATGCAATACCTCAGCATGGTAAGAAGGTGTCAAGACGGTCATTTTGTGCCGATTAATGGAGTAGTACTTGAAGAAGTGTTTTACTTTATCAGCCACCTCTGATGGAGATAATCTCGACCCCCATCTGTAGCAGAGGTTCTGAAATCATGGATAAAAGCACCAGTAGATGTGAGACTTCAAATGCAATGAGTCAATTATAATACATAATAAGAAGTCCCAAACCAAACCTTAAACATTGACACTGGCCCACAGCGGAAGATCTTTCGCAGCCTTCCATAAACTGAGAGTTCCTCATATGTCATTCCCATGTCCACTTCATCAAGCTGTCTCATGCAGAATGGGCATTGGAATTAGTTTATCACTTGGATAGAAGCATACATATTAGAGGCAGAAGCATCAGTTTGAGACAAACACAGGCATGCGATTAAAGATCTATAAGATTACTGCTGTCTATAACGTGACAAATGAATATGGTTAATGAAAGTTCACCTGGCTGTAGTTGGAACGTATAGGCTCCAATTCAGCTGTTGGTGGAGCTGCTTCAATTTCTGCCAAGGAAGAGTAACCAAGATGGACAGCAGCCCATCGCAAGAATGCTCGAAGGTCCTGCTTACTAATACTTCCAATTGGATTTATATCTGCAGAGCTGCAATCATACTGCAAAAGACATGAAAAGTGAATTCCCAAAAGTAGATGGACCATTTCGATTGAATATTTTAACTATTGGTCATATCAACATCAAGCTCCCAGAACCAATTCACTTAATAGGAAAAACTGAATATATCTGATTTACAAAACTAGAAAAAGTGAAAATTCTACTCAAATTGTTAAACTATACTCCATACAGATCTGGGGTGATGGAGTAATCAATTTTACCAAGAAAAACAGTTCGCTTTAGAACTAAAAACATGGAATATCTGGATTCTAAGTTATTCAGTACCTTAGTTAGGTAACCACGCAACCCTTCATCCACATTAGAACTACCCAAAACGAGGTAGAACCCTGGTTTGCTGTGAACCCATGGCAAGAGCGAGGCTAACATAAATGCCAGCACCATCCTGATTCGAGCTTGAATATTCTGCAGTCCCAAGTTCTCAATGTTAGAACCCCCATCCACCTGCAAAATGGAAAAAATAAAAAGATATCATAAAGCTCACTCAGTCCCCAGCCAGGCAACTTTTTAATTTCAAAAAAAAAAAATTCTGGTATTCTTAAAATTATAGCTCCAGGAAGAAAATTAAAGCCAATGCTAAGATTTCATTGATCCTGAATCATCAATGCATAATCTGAGTAATTACTATACAGCACTCATGAAAGAAAATATGGAGGCAGTTCTTTTTCCTAAGCCATCCACTGGGGGCAGTTTATCTAAACATCATTTTACCTTATAACATGGTCGCTTTCCTGTTAGTGTTTGAAACAAAGATAATAGAGCAGAGACAACACCATCTATGCTAACATCCAGATGCCATGAACCAATCTCACCAGCTAGATCCTTTGCTCGCTTTTTTGTGTATTCAGAACTGAAGGGGAAACGAAAGATAAATCCAGTTACTACACTAGCTCAAGTTATTGCAACCAATCTAAGAATGAAACAATTTTATTAAGTAACAAGATAAAGTATCAGAAAGTTGGCTTCTGGCAATGGGACTCGTCAATATCTGAAATTCCTCCCAAATCAATCCCAGCAATCCTCTTTGGAGATTCACTGCATCTTTCTACTTGACAACCACTTTTAGACAGCAGACAAGCACAAAAAATCTGGTGTTTATACCAAATCCTAAAGCAATCAACGACATGCATTAACATAAAAGCCCATTAATATGGCTGAACTTGTTAAGGAATCTCTTGTTATGAGTTAACAATGTTATAGTTTTGCAACAAGTCAAGAGTAACTGTTTGGTCCTAAACAGAAATTTAAATGCTAGGAAATAAAGTTGGGAAAAAAAAAAATAACGATGAGCTTTACTTTCATGTTTCAAAATAACAAAATCTTCAGACCAGTCCAAAAAATTAGTTCCCAAGATTTAGTGATTTACATTCACTGCCAACTGATAATCCAGACAGCATCAAAGAAAATTTAACGGTTGCTATAAAAAATGCAAATTCCTACAATAGCATTGACAATACTGAGCCTGTGAGCCTGTCTGTAAAACAACTGTAACAACAAAAAGAAGATGAGCAGCAATTCTATGCACTGTACCAACCTGTTCTCAGACCCCATAAATACAGTATAAAATATTCGCTTTGCAAATTCTTTGCTGTCAGTAGGAAACTGCCCATCAGTATAATTCCCAATTCTTATTGCATCAGCTTTGACCTGTTCATCCCCTTCTTCAATTTCTGCAATCAAAATGCATAACCAACCAATGAAAAGTAATCATAGGATTTAGGGATGGCTGTTTCGAGTTCACACGACTGAAAGCATTTTGCACATAAATTTATGCTTGGTGGGCAGAGTAGATACTACCTCAAAACTCTTCTCAGTCCACTCCTAACAACCTCATAAACTAGAGCTACGTTTCATGATTAATACCAGCTAAAAACCTCTCCCAATATAATTATGAACTAAACATTCTCAATCTAATTCATTAATGTGCATAGTTGGGATTACCTAAAAGAATACCGTTTCACTTAGCTCTATCTATGCAATCCTGGATAGCGAGTTGGGTACTGAATTCAGCTCTAGGCAATTGGCAATTGGATGTTTGTATTGATAGTTGTGGCTAGTTAACTGGGCTACTTATGATCTCCTTCAGTAGTTGGAATTAGAACAAAAGGGTAAACTTAAAACAGTGAAACAGTTACATTGAAAAATCTGACCTTTTACAACAAGTTGGCACATGCAGCCAACAATAGCAGCCACAGAGGAGCTATCTGCTCCCCCAGAAAGAGGAAGCAAGAATCCAGAAGCTCCACTTCTTCTTAAATAGTCCCATAGCCAGCAACCAGGACCAAAGGCTATTTCCTCCTCAGGAGAGTGATAATTGATCTACAAATCATAAATCATGCCTAGTTCAATAAACTTAGGTAGTTGACTCACAGGTTTCATAATCTAGAAAACTCGTTGATAGTCTTCAAAACTCAGGCACTAACATCAAGCATTCCTGATTTACCAATAGTGAAGGACCAAGAGGAAACCTGAAGGGGGCTAGAAAGGGACATTTGCATGTTAAAAGGCTGACAGAGCTTGTATGGCACCAGGACTGATGATACTGTGTTTTTGCAACTTGCTTGTTCTTGAAAACTACTGATAGATCCTCTTAGACTAGCAACCTGCCATCAAGAAAGAGACTAAAAGCGTCAGAGCAAAATGCTCAAACATAAAACATGAAAATATTACAATATGGCAGCTTCTGAAAATGCTGCAAAATTCTATCAACAAAGCAAAATCAGCTGACAAACATATGTTACACAATGCTCTCTAATAAAATATTTCTGCAATCCATGAACACCCATATTCCAAAGGGGTGCAAAAGTATAGCATACCGCATCCAGATCCACTTGCGCAGTGACAACCTCAATATCCCTTAAAGAAAACTGTGAGCCTTGGACAACCACTTCTCCATTCACAACAACGCACGAGCACCCATCTGTGACAAAAGAAATTTTAACCACAAATTTCAAACAATTTCTTTTTTAAAAACACACTAAAGCACTACCTAAAGAATAAGCAGATTTATTAAAAGTTGTAAGCATCAAATCATAAAAACCAAAATAAGTGCAACATATAAACTTCTATATGAAATTCAGGAGATATTTGATCTAAACAGAATAAAAGCAGTGTTAAAATTAAATGCAATCACCAAGATGCTAAGAGTATCTGTATACCGTAATAAAGGCGGCCACCATCACATCCTTGTTGATTACTGTACATGTATACTCCTCCACGAGTATGAGTAGCACCTATAAAAGCACGAAGACGAACATCAAGCTTCCTCAATTGGTGGTGACTTCCACTTGCATTCATAAACACTTCAACCCCATTGAGCGCAAGCTCAGCATGAGGAGGGATAGGGGTGAAAAGCTCTTCACAAACTTCAGCAGCAACAGCTCTGCATATGAATAAATGCAAATATTACCATTTAGTTGAAACAACCTATCAATAACCAAAAAAACATCAATAATCATTATGAATACACTCACGCTGCAGTGCCTACATCCACCCTTAAATTATCAATCTAACCATAACTAAATCAAATTAAGAACAAAAAGAACCACCAGAAAGCCACTATCACTTACGTATCTAAAAAGCGCACGTATCCGTAACCAAAAGGCACTGATTGCTGTAAAACAGCCTCAGCAATTTCACTAGGGAGTTGAAAGTCCACAAGATGATCTTTGTGTTTCCATGCTGTAAACCACCTAAGTTCCCTATAATTCCCATCATTTGCAAGCCACATTTTTGGACGAATCATAATAATCTTTCTATTAAAGCATAAAACTTGACAATTATAACGCTCTGATCCCTTAATTACAGGCATTCCTATACTACACAATATCCCATCTGTCCAATCACCAACCAATATCTCTTTCAAGCACTCCCATCTGCAATCAAGATTCAAACTCTTACTATTAATTTCCAATTCAGCAACGTAAAAACACCATACAAACAAAAACCAGATCATGAAAATCTAAAAAAATAACAAACAGTGAAACTGACCCATGATTGATAGTGTCAAGTTCCAAGAAATGATCTTCACAGCCATAACCAGTGATTTCAAGCTCAGGGCCGAGTCTAATGACTGCACCAGCTTGTTTAGCTTGGGTTATTGACTCTTTTATGTTGTTTAAATTACAGTCAAAATCCATTGCCCACTGGTTCAAGTTACAAGTAGCTACCTTCAACAGCCTCATGGTGTTTTCAAATCCTAAAATCCAAGAAAACCCCTCAAGTGTCAAAATCCACTCGATAAAAACAACACCGAGGAGCTCAAAAATCTTAAAAAGAAAGGATGAAAGAATTTCAGTAATTTCTAGGTGTGATGATTGATGACAATGAGGTATTGGGTTGGATGGAGAAGAGAGGGATTTTTGGCAGCCTTGTGTTTGGTGTTTGGAATATTGGGAATTGGAATTGGATTCTATTCTGTTAATTTAGGATTCAGAGGGACTTTTGTGGTTTATATAGGAATTGAATGAAAGAAAGAGGGTGGGTTTTTTTGAATTCAATTTTTCTTTTCTTTTAGGCTATTGGGTTCTGGGCCTTCTGGCATTCCAGGATCCTTGGACGGGTTTGGGTGACTGACTTTTGTTTTGACACGTCAATCAATGTACGTGTCAACCTTAACTAAATTGACTTTGATCTACACCCTTTTATTTTCCCCATTCAAATCCGACCATTCATTTTGATTTATTTTTTACTGTTTATACTGATTGACATGGGATATTACATGAGAAACCGAGAGAATATGGTTTTAAACTGTTTTTTAAGTTATATATTTTTTTATTTATAAATATATTGAAATAATATTTTTTTTTATTTTTAATATGAAAATATTAAAACAATTTAAAAATATAAAAAAATTTATTTTTTTTCCAAAATACTTTGCATCCGCAAAAACAAACAGGACTAAAAACTTCTTTAAACTTCGAGACTTAAGAAAATCAATTAATTTATAATATTTTTATTATCTGACTCAATTCTATTTATTAAAAAATTAAAATAATATAATATTATAAATAATAATAAATCATAAAATCTAAAAAATAAATATTATAGATATAGTGGCAAGTAAAAATATTTTAAATAAATTTAACTCTTTATAAGTTTATTTTTCTTGCATTTCAATTCGTCAAAAACAAAAAAAAAATCATAAAAAAAACACAAAAAAAAAGAAAGTTCTTGAATTGAACAATTTCAACCACCACTACAATTTTAATATTTTTTAGTTCATATTTAAAAAAATAATTGATATGATTTGTTATGAATTTAATTTGTTAAGAATTCAATGAAGGTGTTTGTTGTCTTTAATTATATCCGACAAGATAAATCGAGGCTTGAAGATTTTTTCAAAAAATATTTATATAATTAAAATGTATTTTGTGATTAGTAATTGAATTTTAAAGTTATGTATAATAGTTTTTTATTTATATTTGTAGATAAAAAAATTAAAATTTAGCTTTTAAAAGTAAAATAAACTTAACTCCTATTTTTCACCTACCAAATCTAAATCTAGCTCACGTGGTCAGAAAATATTCTAGATGACGTGTCCACAATAATAGTTTGAAAAAAAAGAGAGCAGACAACCTCCTTTAAAATAAATAAATAAATAAGAAACTAGGCGTGGAGACTTAGCTTTCTAGGCAAGAGAGCGCCTGGGATTTATGGTTTGGGCCAGGCACACAGGCTACAGCCCAATCACGCCTGATTTTTTTTCTCTTAAAATGGCCCAATTGCTTCTTCTTCTTCTTCTTTTCTTTTTACATTTTATAATAGAATTGCCTTCAAATAAATTTATTCAGCTTGTAAGGCTAAGCTAAGCACATCCATTAATATTTGCAAATGCAAACTTCCCGTATCTTTTAGAGAATCAGAGGTTCAGTGGATTAAAGTTTTGTCAACCTATTGGTTTTCTTTTTGTTCCATTTTCTTAAAGCATGCTGAAATTTGTTTTTTTACTCTTCTCAAATATCCCAAAAATAAAAAATATTTCAACCAAAAAGAATATTTCAAGAAAAAATTCAAAAAACATAATTGAAAAAATCACGAATTAGTGGTGAAATTGAAAATAAATATTGACAAAATGGTTGAGATTGGCTAATTAGAAAGCCAGTGATAAAATTAGAAAAGATGAAGAAGATGAGGGGTCATTTATAATACAATTAAGGATGAAGTTAAGAAAATAATGGTAAAATTGGATAACAATTGAAAATTAGGAAGCCAAGAACCAAATTGAAAAAGGTGTCAAAATTCAGGGATCCATTTTGATACAATCAGGGACAAAATTAAGAAGAAATTGAGGAAATGATGGTGAAATTGGATAAAAAAAATGAATATTTGAAATCAAGAACCAAATTGAAAAGGATGTCAAAATTCAAGGACTCTTTTTATGCAATCATCGGTGAAAATAGAAAGAAAAAAAGAAATTAAGGTTGAAATTGGCCCAATATCGAAAATCAGAAAGCCAATAACCAAATTGAAAAGAGTGCAAACCTATTTTGACACAATTAGAGGTGAAAATGAAAAGAAATTCAGGAAAATAAGACTAAAATTAGTTGGAAATTAAAAATGGTAAAGCCAAGAACCAGAATATAAAACTAATGACTAAAATAAACAATTCAAGAAAAATGGAGGATCAATTTAAAAACATAAAACTTTCAAAACGACATCGTTTTGAATTTGATAAAAAAAAAAAGTCTATGTGAAATGATCGATTTTACATGAAGCAACATTGTTTCACATCCCAACCACCAAAAACAAATCACAAGCACACCACTCTGGTGCATACCCAAACAATGGTTTCTTTTTTTTTTAGCCTACATGCACTTTATTTCCCTTTTCCTTTCTCATTTCTTCAATGTCTCAGGCACATTTTAGTCCATTGTTTCTCTTATTCATAACACTCGTAAATACCAAGAAAAACATTATTATCTTCATGTGAATGTCTACCTCATACTCAACCTTTACACACAGTAACCCTACAAAACAATACAAAATATAGTGTGAAAGGGCAACGCAATTATCTCGGTCATAGTGTCAACTATTGTAAAGGGTTCAGATTGACTTAAAGGGATCAATAGTCATGATCATACCACCAATAAGGGTTCTAGAATCTTCACCGTTGCCTATAATTAGAAAGGCAAAACAAGAAACAACGGGCCTCGAGTTAGAGAGAGAATAATGACTTAGAGAGAGAAACAAGAAAAAGATTGTTTTTGAGCTTTAAATGGAGATGGTTTGAGATTAAAATGATCACATGAGAGAGAGATAAAGAGAGATGAAGAGAAAAAAGAAGAAAAAAAGAAGAGAGAATCTTAAAAAAGAGAGAAAATCAACAAAAACTAAATCAACCGGCGATGCAAAGACTATCTCTACCACCAATAGCTACCATTAGCCACCCAAGTAGCTCCTCCCTTATCTAAAATCACCCCCCAATGTGAAATCCTAACTTGTTTCTTCATTTTTTTTATCCAAGATTTTTGTATGACAGTTATTATTTATATATTTTTTATTTTTTAAATTAGAACCACCCTTGTAGTTAACTTTTTTCATTTTATAAATATGTTTTGTTGCCTTTTTACGTATGCATATTTGTGAAAAAAATTCATTTTAAAAAAGCAACAACTTATTACTCATGAGATTATTTTATTTTATTTTTAATAGCATTTAAATACCATTCTTATCACTTTGTAAAGTTTTGTTGTCATGTTATTGCATACGCATATATGAAAAAAAATATTTTTGAAAAATAACAACTTTTCACCCATGCATTTTTTTTTATGGTTTCAAATAATATTATTATCGTTTTTTAAAACTATGTTATCACCTTTTTATGTGTATATTTTTATGTAAATATTTATTTTTCAAATAAGAATAAAAATTTTATCCACAAGTTTCATCAAGTTTGAACTATCTTTTGATCAAAACTTGGTTTTTAAACAACTAGGAAAACATGTATCCTAGTATTTAGGAAACAATGAAAAATACATCAAAGAATTTTCATCAAGTTAACAACATTTTATGCTTGAACTTGAATTTTAACGGTTAAGTTAATTAGTCTTTTAGTTTTAGATGCCAACATAAGTAGCCTGATGCTTTTAAAACAAAAATTAAAAAAAAATCATAAGTTATGAGACTCTGATTCAAGATTAAATTTTGGTTCGATAAATATCCATCGATAATAAATAATTTATGAATAAATTTGAAAATAATTTAAACAATTAATAACACGTGTAGAATAAATTTAAATAAAAATACATAATTAAGATAATTTTTCACTTAAAAAGTTATAATAATAATGATATCTATCTTTCTTAAAACATAACTACCTTCTTTTTTAAATATCTGAAATTACTACATATTATAGAATTCTAAGTTTTTGTTTAAAACCAGTTGACGACACAATGTTTTCAATTTTCTCTTTAATTTCGAAGGTCACAAGTTCCCTTTCTGCTGACATAGTTTTTGTTTTTTTAGATTTAATTTTTATTAATAAATTTTTGATATTATTGCCGAAATCTCACTCTATCCCACTAAATACTAATCACGGATAAGACTGATGATTCATATCGTTATTAAATAGCCCACAAAATCCAAAATTGTAACCCTTGCTCGCCCACCTTACCCTGCCAATTTTGACTCCTCAATTTCTCAACAAGGGTTCAAAAATCTCTCCCAAGCTCCTTTTCCTTTGATTGATAATGGAAAACAGCAACGATAACATCAACACCGCCTGCACCTCCACCACCAACACCACCAACAGCATTGTATCGGTGGAGAATTTGAATAATGTAGCTAATTGGGTCAGCGCCACCGTGATCTCCGCCTTCTTTTCTTCCCTTGAACGCTTCTCTTGCGTCAATGTTTCCACCACAGATCCTGATGATGATGATGATGATCGCCCTCTCGCTCTCCCTACTAATCCTCACCTCCAACATGACGACGTAGCTAATCTCCCTGTTTGATCATCGGATCGGTATTTTCTTCAGTACCGCGTTAAGAAAATAAATAAATCAAGACTTGATTTTTATTGCTGGGCCTTTCTTTTGTTAGGGTTTCATGAAAACGTAAAATTGTGATATTGTGATCAATTAATTAATTACTACTGTGTTCGTTGATTGAGTGATCTCTTTTTCTTTGTTAATTGAAAATACTTTGTAGACCTTTGTTTTATTATAGCCAAATGTTGATAATATTAAACTATGTGGCAATGATTATTGTCCTCGTCGACCCAAGAATGGGCGTGAAAAAAAATAATTGTACGTTTACTTTTATTTTTTCACTTAGGATTAGTAGAAGAAATGGATAGACGTTGGTTTGGTGTTTTTGCCTGGTTTAGTAGAAGTTAGTGCGTTTATTACTGTCTGGGTGTTCGTAAACTTGTATTCATAGACAGAATTTAATTGGATTCTGATGCAAAACTTGTGTTCTACAAAGGAATCATCATAATAGAAGATCTTGTCATGTCACTAGTGATTTGAAGTCTCGTGAGAGCAGAATGTGTGTGAATTTCATGGATTTAAGCTGGCAGAAGCAACAGAGAACAAGGGGGGGACAATAGCATGTTAGGCTCTTGAACAAGGGTGGAGCTGCAGCATGTTAGGTTCTTGAATAATAACATGATGGGTTGTAGTAGAACATGAATAATCTCTATTTTGATGAAACATATATAGCTTCCTCCCCTTATGCATTGTAATGACCTTATGCAATGTGTTATTTTTCTATCATTATTGGTTTGGCTTGACGTGATGCGTTATTGGTTACAC
>Ga0307518_10003667_pt1 | contig 11048 bp, 6 predicted proteins | sample 25_EM_MG_FD_203889 | JGI IMG/M metagenome (GOLD analysis project Ga0307518, IMG submission 203889) | Populus trichocarpa ectomycorrhiza microbial communities from riparian zone in the Pacific Northwest, United States - 25_EM | ecosystem: Host-associated > Plants > Roots > Unclassified | place... | reverse complement strand
GGCAGTAAAATTTGAATCACAGCAATAATTTTAAATTTTAATGCAAGTAAAATGTGAAAGTAAAATTTAAAACTATCATTTGTCATTTTCAATGCACTATAAACAGCCGGAAAATCTTGAAATCCCCAGTGTGTGACCTGTGTCACATCACCTTAGGCACCACTTTTTGGTGGCAATAGAGGTCTCGGAGATAGGGTTTTTTTACTGGGAAGAAGTGGTCTTAGAGACCAACCATCCACACCGGGAGTTGCTGCCCTTATTCGGCTCGTCCCAAATATTATTCAATAGCCTCTATGGCCACTCTAGGCCCTCCGCTGAGGCTCAGATGAGCCTCCTTGGCTTCTTTATTTTTATTAATAGTTGTTCACCGCTTTGGGGTAAGATTACATAATCACAAAAAGTGTTGCTACTCCCAAAACACGACCGCATTTGGTCAATACCTGAACTGCAATATTCCCACCCTTCCTGTGGGCCTCCTCTGGCTTCCTGTACCCCATCCCTTGTCCCCATGTACTGTACATAGTATCAGATATGTCATATAAGTATATAAGACCATAACTGGATCCTCAAATGAATGTGTCAGAGGCTCTGGATGGTTGGAAAAATAGTTAGGGGTAAAGATAAAAAAGGCTTCGCATTTTTGATACATTGGACATACACACTTCTAAATTACATCCCCTCCAAGGGGCCATATGTACTTACAAAATATACCAAGCACATTTGATGGGGTGGAGCCTCTGAAGTGCTGTGTCACATTCTCCTCCTCCTGGTATGACACCCTGGGAGGCTCTTACTGCAAGTGTTGGTACTTTTGGGATGGTTTGTAACTGTAGTAGTATACTATTACCACTTGTCTATCACATAAACTGGGAGACTGACCACTCTAAAGGTGAGCAGGAAGGCAAACACTACTTTTATGAAAATAGGAGCTGTATCAGTCCCCAGAGCAACTATGTATATTCTGAGTATCTAGGAGGCTCTGTAATACTATATAGTAGTCGCTATACCATCACTGAGTCCATAACCTGATGTGGAAGAGCAGGGGAAGTGAAATGATATGATGGAGTGCATGGGAAGATGTCCGAAAAAATGCGGAGACTTTGAAAACATATCAAAAAAGTGACATAGCACACCACACACAACATCTGGTGGTCTATGGATTGTGCTACTGACTTTCTAGTGTCATTACAAACTCTTTTCATGTGTCACAGTATTTGTATAAACCATAAACTTTTCAGAAAGCGAAAATTTGGCACAAGGGGACACCTTGTGCAATGACTGCATTTCAGTGCTGCAGGTTGCACAATCTGTACACTAAGTCTGGAGTCCAGAGGCTCTGCTAGGCTAACTAATGGTTTATCATGTATGGTAATGTCCTATCAGAGCTCACATTCTCAATACTATTATCAATGTACCACCAGATGTTGTGTGTGGTGTGCTATTTCACTTTTTTGATATGTTTTCAAAGTCTCCGCATTTTTTCGGACATTTTCCCACGCCCTCTATCATATCATTTCACTTCCCCTGCTCTTCCACATCAGGTTATGGACTTGGTGATGGTTATAGCGACTACTATATAGTATTACAGAGCCTCCTAGATACTCAGAATATACATAGTTGCTCTGGGGACTGATAAAGCCCCTATTTCCATAAAAGTAGTGTTTGCCTTCCTGCTCACCTTTAGAGTGGTCAGTCTCCCAGTTTATGTGATAGACAAGTGGTAATAGTATACTACTACAGTTACAAACCATCCCAAAAGTACCAACACTTGCAGTAAGAGCCTCCCAGGGTGTCATACCAGGAGGAGGAGAATGTGACACAGCACTTCAGAGGCTCCACCCCATCAAATGTGCTTGGTATATTTTGTAAGTACATATGGCCCCTTGGAGGGGATGTAATTTAGAAGTGTGTACAGTTGAGGACAGCCAAACACATCAAATTTGATATTGGCAAGATGAGTAAGTTTTGAGCTAAACAAAGGTCAGATTTGGAACCAGTGAACGTTCCCACAGTGTTTTTCAGGTGGCCAATTTTTTGGGGGTGTTGAAGTAACTTTGTATGCCCCTAAGGGGGGTAGGTTGCCAAATTTAGTATATACACTATGGGTTGAGCATGGCCTCAATCGCCATCATTGCTCGTTGAGATACCTGGCGGTGCTGTTTCTGCTTCCACACAGCCCATTCTGCTGCTTTTCCTGTGAGCCCCAGCCGGTATGCACTCAAGAATTGGTGTGAACAGTTGACAAATCACTGGATGACTTCAACAGGGCATTCATTGAGGATCTTGACTGCAACTTCCTTTGCTGCTGCAAAATTCAGTTTCATTGCTTGTCGATAGCGGTATTTGCACCATCCCCAATACTATACAAGAATGTAATATAAGAAATGTAATAACAGGAAAGAGATAGTAAACATACCATTTCTATTGGATTTAGCTTGCAATGAAACTTTGGTAAGAACAGGCATTCAGGTCTGGCATCATGGATGAGCTGCTCGAGCATTGACAACTGGTTGTGGAAGTCATCGTGTTGACTCAGCAATCTTGCCATGCAACAACCTTGGCTTTCGAATGGACAGATGGGTGAACACTTGTTGTGCAACCCTGTAAGATCAAAGCCCTGCTCCTCAAGCACTGACTTAAGGCCCTTTGGCTTCCTATCATTTGTCATCTTCTGTGGAAGACCACGTTTCGAAGGATCTGGGTTGGACTGTGGGATAATTGTATCATGTTGTTTGTGTTGTTTTCCACCGTTGGACTTGTTCATGTCGAATGCACGCAACACGTCTGGGGGCAGTGTTGCATGTGCGGAAGAGTTGTCGAAAATAAATAGTGCTTGAATTCCAGGCCCATTAATCTCTTCGTGAATCTGGATAGCAAACTGTACTTGGTTGAGCAGGTCATCATGTGTCCATCATGCATCACCATTGGCACCTGGAAAGATAATCTTCCATGCATCTTTGACAATATTCCCATCAGCGTCACATGAGATAAGCCAGCCATCTTCTTCATTAATAAAATCTGAGACATGGATAATTCGGCCTCTTCCCTTCTTCCACAAAATGTGTTCACCTTGATGAAGCCTGCAACAGACTCAGTAATATTCCCAAAAGCAATACAACCTGGCATACCAGGCATTACTTGTGTTATCATTTGCATGAAAGCAACTTTCATCATGATAATAGGCCTTGAGTTGGTGTGTGGGGACAAGTGGTGATGGCTCCACTTGAGTGAGCTCCTTGCCTTCAAAGCAGACCATATGACACTCGAATTCCAGCATTTTTGGCAGATAAACCTCACGACGATACTTCACAACATCTTCACGCTTGTGCCCGTCCATGTATACACCTTTACAAACAGCCATGTGCTGCCAACCAAGTTTGATCAGCCACCGACTGGCTGTGCGCTCACTGATGAGGCGCTTTGGTGTGATTCCAAGTTCCAGGAAAATGGTTGATTCAAGGGCATTTCAGAATGTGCGAGGAGTGACTTGGCCACTGGGTAGGCTGGATAGCCAGGTATGACAATGGGTCTGTACAGATTCATCATCCAGGAATGATGGTGAATTCCTTGAACTGCCTCTTTTCTCCTTTGGAAGCTGTTCAAACACTTGATAGTGACATGCAAGTGCACGGACACAGTGAGAAAACCATGCACCCATGCCTTTTCCATCATACCACAGCCGTGCAATCTCCATACTGGCAGTAATGCAAGATGAGCCTTTAAGTCGTAATGTTGCAAAATGCAAGAGGATCATGAGCTGATTGACCTGAGATAGTGGTAATGTCTTGTGTTTCTTCAGATCATCCTTTATCTGATCACAAAGAGTCCCCCAGTCATGGATATCTGTGCAGCTCATCAATGTCGTTGTAAGTTCATCCTCCCACTCTTCATTTTCTGCTTCTGACTCCGAATTGATATCCTCCAGATGATCTGGATTAGCACCTGCGTCTGAATCCGTGGTGAGCTCCATCTGGCAGTCAGACTCCAGAGCTGACAGGCAACATTCACCAGTCAACGACGGTTTGAAGTGGTGTGCTGAAATGCCAGTGCAATTGTCCACATTGCTGACATTATCGCCCAGATTGGTAATGCTATTATTTGAGGACTTGTGTCAACACACCAGTTCAATGTGCTGAACTTGAGGTATAGGAGTTCAAGTGAATCCAAATGAATCCAAGGATGATTGATCCTTCCATTGCTCTTTATAGTGTCTCTGCACTTGTGCAGATTTACTCATAACATCAGGACCTTTTTTATAGGTCTTTGGTCATGCTGTATCACAACAGGTGGGTCTTCTGCGGCTTGCATAGAAGAGAAACTTACATTTGCGTGCCTTTTGCTTTTTGCTCCACAGCCATGCGGGAATCCAGTCTTGATCCTTATCATTTTCCCTCTGGACCATCTCTACCAGCTTCTGGCAGAATTCCTCACTCTCCAGGATGTCCCACTCACATTCCTCATCATCTTCTGACTCTGTATCACTTAGCCACTCATTTCCTTCTTCAACACCACTGAATTTCGAAACCAAAGTGAAGTATTGGTCTCGTTCCTCCATGTTATCACTTCTCACATCCTCCAAAGCATGTGACACAGAAGAATCAGGTGCTTGATGCTGGCCACGAAGTCCAGAGATGTTCTGTGTCCTCGGTCGTTTCTTTGGGTGTCCACGAAGCATATTGGATAGTAGAGTGTGAGTTCAAACCTCTGAAATCCCATATTTTTGACACCTCAACGACTGACCCTGTTTGCTCTCCATTCCAGGAACACATTCACCTCAGTGAAAGGAGTTGAATGCACATTTTTCAGTATTTTTAGCTATTTTTTTATGGGTTGGCCAATTTTTGGACATAGCCTGGCATCATATATACATTTTGGGGGGAATCGGCTTGTGCAAACCTGACATCCTAAGCCTAAATAACCTATTTATGTGATTTAGAAACACATCCATCGAGTTAGTGAGCCAGCAAAAATCAGTCAACATTTTGGATGTGTTTGGTTGTCCTCAACTGTATGTCCAATGTATCAAAAATGCGAAGCCTTTTTGGTTTTTACTCCTAACTATTTTTCCAACCATCCAGAGCCTCTGACACAAACATTTGAGGATCCATTTATGGTCTTATATATTCATATAACATACAAGCGCTCTACCTACGGACGTGTGTGACATAACTATAGTAGGAGTGAACGATAAACAACATTGGCCACATCTTTTTGGGCGTTCGAATGAGAGAAAATTGCCAATGAATGTTGTCTACAACGAACACGTGAAAGAGCCATATATAATTGCCCATGTGCAAACGGATCAATGCATAGGTTGAGGCATGAGCGATCAAGGGTGAGACCTTGGCAGCTATTGAAAGTGGTCGTGTATGCGGCTCGAAGTGGGAATTGTTTGCGCTGCACAGTCCAATTGGAGTTAAAGGGACGAAAGTTGAATGTGATGCGAGGAATGCAAATGACATCGGGGCGATCAAGCATTTGCACTTCAATGAAGTGATGGTGCAATGCAATGATTTGAATGTGAGCATTATGTACTAATCCTTTTTCGACGGAGAGATTTCGTTGAATGGCGCATATGACATTTACTTTGAGGTCGAGGCGATGTGCTGGAATTCCCGGATGTGTCAATATGGCGAGAAAGTCGGGCGTATGGTCGGGTGGCAGAGGAGAACATTGATCAGCTTCTAAGACAGAATCTGAGCTAAAGTAAGAGTCTGATTGAAAATGAGTATATGTAGGATGTTCAGCATGTGCGAGTACGAACCATAATCATCTGGCATGGAGAGCATGATGGTTTCATTGAATTTGTCAACGAAGATGTTTCGCGGCGATAAGAAGGCACGTTGTAAGCAGAGATGTGGTTGATGAAGAACATCGGGAGGGAAGAGGAAATTAACGGCATCATTGACATTGAAAGTACTGTGGAGCAACAGAAGAGTTCGTCGGTTGCCACTGACATCTTCCCCAATTTTGTCCATGAAATGCGTGTACTGAATATCATCAATAGAACAAACAGGAATGGTCAACGAAAGCAGTTCAATTGAATGCCAGAGAAAGGAAGATTTGACAGATGCCATCAATGTGGCACTCTCATCACCACCACGAATGACGGGTGCAACTTGTCAAAAGTTGCCAGCCCCTATGAAAGGAATGCCTCCAAACAGCTGTTGTTTGCTGGTGATTGAGCAGCACAGGTTGTGCACACACTCCCAGGCTGCCTTGTTCGCCATCGGAAGTTCATCCCAAATGATGACATGTGCTGCTTGGATGAGATGAGCTCGACAGGAAAATGGATTGATGGTAGATTTTAAGTTAATGTTATCATCAGTGACGGGAATGCCAAAGAGGTAGTGAGCTGTTCATCCTTGAGGATAGCAAATTGCACTGAGAGCACTGGATGCCATGATGAGTACAATGCGATTGTTTGCATGCCACATGGAGGAGAGAGCATTTATAAGGAAGCTCTTGCCACAACCAGGTTGACCTTCTACGAAAAATGTTCCTGCATGTTGACGCTCCAACGTAGTTTTGATGAAATTGAATATTTGTTGTTGTTCATCATTGAGATTCTCTTGCATGCGAGCACTTTTCTCTTCGAAGAAAGCATGATTTTCTCTTAAATATGTGAATTCTTGTTGAAGTTCTGCAGAGTGTGGAGGGGTGTCAGGTAAGCTGAAGTCAGCAAGCCATCATCCGACATGAGAGAGATATCGTGCTACTTCATTTAATGTTGCATTGGAAGCCATCTCATTGTTGTCATGGTAATCAATCAGGTTGTTGAAGATAAGATGCGGGCAAAATTCCATCCATAGAGGCATTGCTGGGTAACCTTCTAGTATAATCTGTGCAAACAAAAACTGAAGCTAAGAGGGAGTTCGAAGGCATTCAACAGCTTCTTGCAATGCTTGTTGTCCTTCGTGTTGATCATCAAATAGCCCAAGTTGACATGCAGCTTCATGAAAGGTGGGGAATTCTATGCCATCAATGGTTCGCAAATCATGAAATGATTGAGCAGCTCGATGGAGGAGGAGCATTCTAGCATAAAACAGCTCTCCTATTCAAAGATATGATGAGAAGCTGAGCATTTAAACAATTGTAAAAATGTAGCGCCTGTGTGTAGAGGAACAGTGTTGATGCGTGCGATCTTTTCTGTTCGACATCTGCGAGCAGCCTTTTTTCGTTTGATGCTATCCATATGACATTCAGGATATTCGTTAGCATTAACAGGCTGTCCATCAATGTACAAATAAAGAACAAATTGTTTGAAATACTGCTCATAGGTAAGATCGTGCAACAGTGGGGATCGGAGAAAGTAACAATGAAGGAGAGAAGTGGAGGAACGTTGACCATCATTGTGTCGGAATTGTGGTGTGTTTTGACTGGGTAGATGAACAGGAAGACATTCAACAGCAGGCTCCTTTCATGTCATATGAAAGCCAAGCAGATGCCAAGCACTCTCAGGTGCAGATAAGTAGTGCGCTTTCTGATAGTCAGCCACTTCATTGATTGCAGATGGTGCCTCGGGAATGGAAGGTTCGCCAGCGATGGTGAACTGTGTGATGTCTTCTCCTTTGTACAAATATTTATAGAGGTAGGTGAACACCTTTGAAGTGAAAACAATGTCAAAATGAAAGTGACAATTGGTGAACTCAAGCAGTGTGAGATTGTACAAAACAACCCAAGCATCATCAGTACAAAAGTGGCACCAATGAATGCGACCAGATTCATCTATGGTTGTTGCTTGTTGCAACGGTTGCGGGAACTCATAAATGCATTGCCCACGTCGGTTGCAATGACTGTTACGACCATGCCCAACTCCGGGTCTTATCCGGTTACTCCGGTCGCATCGCAGCACTGTAGCTCAACTCCGGACCTCTGCGCATTACTCCGGTCCCAGACGCGCACATACCCTTCCGCTAAGTGCGACCCTTTGCATTAGACTCAATCCAGTCGTTACCACACTTCCCCGTCTACCCTGTTGTACCGTGAGTTCTCCGTGCTCCGTTTGTATCTTCTACCTTGTAGTATTTTCTCCGGACCTTACTTATTTTCATCGGACCTGACCTAGTCCCAACTCCGGTCGTCCCTTGTCCACCCTTTAGGATGTTTACTTGTCACCGTAAATACTCGTCCCTAGTTCTCCATAGTATAAATACCCTGTACTCCGTCCTGTATACCTCAGTCTGAAATCAACTTAGTCTCTACTCCAGTCTCTGTCTGTCTCTGCCTCCGTCTCCAACTCCATTGCCTTGACCGGAACCTACGCAAGGGATCAATGCTCGACCCCCTTGTCGTTGAATCCAATCAGTCTCAACTCCGGCCGGACTAATCCCTTGTCCAGCCCTCTGCCCTTCTCCTTCGTCCGTTTCCGTCCGGACTTGACCGGACCCCCTACTGGAGTAGACCCGGACTTGACAGTATTTCAGACTCACACTTGTGTGGGTTCACTATCCCAAACCTCATACGCAAACTAGTTTCCATTTCCTTATGACCATGACTATGCGCTCTCGCGCTCGTACTGCTGCTGCACTCGCTGAAGAAGCAGGTGCAGTAAATGACCTTCATCTCTCTGCCGCCCAGCAAGCCCTGTCTAACCGCAGGCAACCTCCGGCTTCTGTTAGCCAATTCTGGAGCTTCACAGCTCGAAACCCCACAGCGTCTGTGACTCCGCATCGAGATGCTGCGTCTCAGAGCCTTCGTGGACTTAGGTCATCATGAATCTGTCTCTGGTGATCGGTTTCCCTACCATCGCGACTCCACCCCGGAGTGTCGCAAACCCGGTCGCTTCCAATGGTTCAGCCCTGAGGACGGTCCCGGAGATGATCCGGACAACCCCGGAGATGACAACAACAACAACGATGACAATGACGAATTTCTCGACACCACAGAAGAGCTAGACCCTAGTCTGGCTGTCTTCCACAATCTCGCCATCGCTGTCAACCGCCTCTCCCTCTCCTCTCGCCGTACCAACGACTCCTCCTCCTCCCGTGCCAAGGTCCGCGAACCGGACACCTTCGATGGCACGGACCCCAAAAAACTCCGGACCTTCTTGGTCCAGTGTGAGTTATGCTTCCAGGATTGAGCCAAGGCATTCCGCCTTGACAGGGCAAAGGTAACTTTTGCTCAGTCATACCTAAAAGGAATGACACTAGAATGGTTCGAACCGGACCTCCTCAACTCCGGTAATCCGGCTGACCATCCACGTTGGATGGACAGCTGGGTCCACTTCGTCGCTGAGCTCCAGAGTACTTTTGGACCTCACAACCCCATCGCTGATGCAGAACATCAGCTCGAGCATCTCCGGATGAAGGATGCTCACCGCGTTACACGGTATATTGTAGACTTCAACCGGCTTGCCTCACAGGTCCAGGACTACAGGGATGGCGCGCTCCGCCGCCTGTTTTACTCCGGTCTCCCGGACCGCCTAAAAGATGAGATAGCTCGAGTTGGGAAACCCCTGACTCTACATGGGCTTAGGGCCCTTTGTCAAGAGATCGACGCGCGCTATTGGGAGCGCAAAGACAAGATCTCTCGTATGATGAAGACCCAGCCCACCTCATCCCCAACCAAGTCCTCCAACTCCGGAGGCAACTCATCCAACTCCGGTCAGGAGAAATCCAAGACCAGAAACCCCTCCAGCTTCGCCAACTCCTCTGGCTCGTCCAAGGCGACCAGCAACCAGTCCTCATCCGGTTCCAGACTGGACCTAACCAACAAGCTTGGTAAAGACAGGAAGCTAACCGCTGATGAGCGCAAAAGGCGTCTGGACAACAACCTCTGCATGTTCTGCGGAGGTACCAGTCATTTCGCGGACAACTGTCCAAAGAAGACCAAAAAGGCCAAAGCTCGTGCTGCGGCCATCGCTGCTGAGTCCGGTAAGACGGACTCCAACTCGGGTGCCAACTCCGAGTCAAAAAAAGAGTAAGCAGCTCCTGGCCCTCCGCACAACTGGCAAGCTGTGTTGACTCCGGAAGTGCACCCAAGGAGGCTCGTCTTAACGTGTCTGCTCTTTACGATCCTAATTCCCTTATGCCTCATGTTTTCCTTTTGTCTTACGATTTACCAGAACTCCGTGCGCTTGTGGACTCCAGTTCCACACACTGTTTTGTAGATACCCAATATGCTCTCAGACACACTCTCTCCACTTACTCCATTCCTCTGATTGTACTCTGGCTCTTTGATGGTACCTCGAATTTTGTAATTACTCAAGCCGTCGACCTATCAGTGAAATTCCCCGCATCCGGTGATGTCACCCCCATGACCTTTTACCTCGCTCTGCTAGATTCTGAATGCATGATTGTCCTTGGACATAACTGGCTCACCTGCTACAATCCGTTGATTGACTGGGTACTGAGCAGTTTAACATTCCGGACCCCTGCACCAAGTTTGCTAGCGCCCCCGTCGACTCCCTCTCCGGTTCAGTCTGGTAACCCTGACTCCGGCCTCTCCGGCCAGTCTACCCCAGGCCCAGTGCCATCTGTCGACACTCCGGTTTGCACCCCTCCGCACATCTCTCTAATCAATGCAGCCGCATTCGTGCGTGCGTGCAGTTTAGAAGGATCCACGAAATACCAACTCCAGCTGCGTCCTTGTCAGGATCGGTTCTCCTCGACGATCTTACTAGGAGGTCCAGGGATGCAGGGGACTAATGAGGAGGTAAGTCCAGACACTAGTAGGTGCTGGTTAGTGCGGACAATCAAGTCCGGGTCATATGGACAAAGTCCGGGCACTAGAAAAGCACTGGGAGTAAGTCCGGGTTTTTGCGGAGTAAGTCCGGACCGCGGGAAAGTGGACCGGAGTAGCGCAGCTTTGTCCGGACGAAGGACACATCCCAGAGGTGGGATAAGTCCCTAGAGGTCTAGCATCGAGTCTGGGACAGAGGTGGCTTTTGCCCTTGTGCGAGTAGGAGACTTGCTAGGAGCGGACATAGGACCAAGGGGACAAGATAGGACGGAGACCGGAGTTGGCCGGAGTTCAGGAGTTCAGGTGGACAGATGGATTAAGGAGAGCATAGTGGGTAGTACAGAGGGAGGAGTATCTTAGTCGAG
>Ga0307518_10003666_pt1 | contig 11049 bp, 7 predicted proteins | sample 25_EM_MG_FD_203889 | JGI IMG/M metagenome (GOLD analysis project Ga0307518, IMG submission 203889) | Populus trichocarpa ectomycorrhiza microbial communities from riparian zone in the Pacific Northwest, United States - 25_EM | ecosystem: Host-associated > Plants > Roots > Unclassified | place... | reverse complement strand
TTTTTTACTACCACCGATGGTTCTTGTCAATGGATCACAAGTATAGAAAGAACAAGAAGGACTTCTTTTGGTGTCAGAGTATGGTGACATTTTTTTTGTTTTCAATCTGGTAAGCAAAAGTTTCCTGATTTAGGTTTGACCCACAATTGGGTTAATCGAAGTATTTTCTAGGAGCTTCCTTATTGGAAGATCAATTTTCTCCTCCATAACCTTGATGTTATACACATAGATAAGAATGTATTTGAGAACATTGTCAACACGATTATGGACGTGAAGGGGAAGACAAATGACAACATCAAAGCTAGAATGGATATAACTTTGTTTTGTCACCATAAAAATATGGAGTTGGTTTATGTTAGGTCACGAGTCGTAAAGCCCAAAGTCAGTTTTGCCTTAGACAAGAATGTATAATTACTTGTCTACCAGTGGATTAAAAGTTTGTGTTTTCTTTATGGACATGCCTCAAACATATCAAGGTTAGTGAATTCAGATGATTGCAAATTGTATAGAATAAAAAGTCATAACCGCCACATGTTTATGCAAACACTCATTCCATTAGCTTATTGAGATTTATTTTCAAATGGGATATGAGATGCACTCACGGAGATTAGTTATTTATTTAGATATATATACACCAATAAGTTGCAGACACAACATATAAAGAGACTTGAAACAAATATTGTCCAGACAATATGCAAACTTGAAATGATATTTCCTTCATTATTTTTCAACTCGATGGAGCATTTATCCATACATTTACCATTTAAGGCAAAAGTTGGATGCCCAGTCCAAAATAAATGGATGTATCCATTTGAGAGGTTAGGGATTACACATGCATCGTAATTATTATTTTTTTATCTTTCTTTGTATAATTCAAAACATTCTTTTAATTCTATATAGGTACTTGTTCAACCTTAAGAGAAAAGTAAAAAACAAGACACGTGTTAAGGTTTTGATATGCGAGGCCTCTATTGTTGAAGAGATTTCAACATTTATTTCGTACTATTTTGAGCCTCAATTGAGTAAAAAAATCAACTGCATTCCAAGGCATGATGATGGTGGAGAAGTGCCTTCGACTCGTACCAAAAAATATTGTGAGGGGAAGATATTTGTCTGAAATAGAATTTAGACAACCATATAATTATGTGTTATTTAACTCTAATAAACTAAAACCTTTTATTCAATAAGTGTACTACTTAACATGTCATTATTTTTGAATAATTAATCTCATATAATATCATAAAATGATACATTATTGAATTCCTCGTAGGCAACATCATCAATATTTATTGTCCCAAGACTAACAACTAACATCAATATTTACTGTTACAAAACTCATAGCTAACTAAATCCCAAATCTTTCGATCACAAAATGAATAATTTTTCACGTGATTCAAAACATATGTAAGTATTATACAATTATTTTTATCTCTCAAGATACTTAATTTCATTAAACATTTCTCATTAACTATTCATAGTTGTACTTCATATATCAGGTTTATCAATTGGGAAGGAATGTTAGTGTTACTTTGTCTTTACTAATTCTAGGTCTTGAAAGAAAGGTGAAGTGATACAACATGTATTTCGTCAATTGACATGTGTTTCATACTAAAAAATATAGACATGGTAGAAAGACATATAATAGTGAGGTTTGTGTTAAGAGATCGACTTCTAATGAGTTTAAAGTTGACTATTATGGAAAGTTAGAAGAGGTAATTGAATTGCAATATCACAGTAAACATAATATAATTTTTTTTATTCAAATTTTATTGGTATGACACTGCTGACAAAGAAATAAGAGTAGATCCCTATTATGGTTTGGTCGAAATTAATTCAAAAACTAGACTCTGCAACGTCGACAATGTTTTTGTTTTCGCCAAGCAATGCCAGCAAGTTTATTACATATACAATCCTTCCTTTAGAAATGATCGTTTAAGAGTTTGGTTATCCATAGTGAAAACCAAACTCAGGGGTCGTGTCGAGGTTGTTCAAGATGGGAGCAATGAATTAATTATGGGAGATGATGTCCATCAACTTGGTGAGTTAGTTTATCCATATCGAGTTGCTCTATCTAATGACTTAGAAGATGTTAACGCTTGGTTGATCATAACTTTCGCATCACCGATAATATTTTTGTTGATGTTGACACTTCGGAATTGAATGATGTTTTGAGCTCCAACGGAGATACATAAGTCGATGAAGATGATGATAGCGATGAAATCAACGTAGAAGATTATAATGGAGATGAGGACGAGTCAATTGACGAAGAAAGAAGCTAATTTTGATTAATTTACACAACATGAATTTGTAATGCCATAAACTATAATATAATATTTATGGACGAAACTCACTTTAATGTAATGATAATGGTGTTAATTTATTTTTGAATAACAAGGAAATATTTATTTTATTATTTTAATGTGAACTGGTATTCTTGTGTTGTGCCTGCAGCTATGAATTTAAGTATTTGCATGATGGATAGATATGAAATACAGATACAATCTGACATCAAACACAGTTTTACACCGATGGAAATACCAACGAAATGTATCCATTGGTATATTCTAGTGGCAATGAGAATTGTTCCCCTTTTTCCTGACATTGTTCATGGTGTTAATTACACACAAATATACCGATGAAATATTTCTATCGGTATATTCTAATGGCGATGAGAACTGTTCTATTCTCAAGGCGTTATTCACTTCTCAAGGCAGTGATAATTAATGTTTTTTTTTACCAACAGAATCACCGACATAATGAAAATTCCAACGCGCTGACAATTAATGCTTTTTCTAACTATGGTACACGTTTCCCAATGGAATCATCAACGAAATAAGAATTTCAAGGTGGTGGTAATTAATCCTCTTATTGAATGTTGATTGTTTACTATTTTGCCTATGAAATCACTAACAAAATGGAAAGCTATCGATAATATTTGGAGGGCTTTCTAAAATTTTTTGTGCGAATTGAAAATTTCAACTTCACTTCGCAAACAAAATCACCGTCGGAAAATTTAAAGATACTAATATTTAATATTCCATAAGGAATTTTGTCGGTAAAACCTAATATAAAAGACCACATGCATAACAGACGGAGCTTCATCTTCTTCCTTCTTCTTCTTTCATTCTATTTTTTTTATCTCTTCTTCTTTATTCTCTTATTTTTGCTCATGACCCGAGCCGAAATTAAGCATCATCTTCTCTTCTCTTCCTAAGGTATGTTGTCTTTCTTTATTTTTTCTTCTTATTTTTATATTTTTAGGTTATTTAACAATCCCTTTTCATTTATTTTGTTTTCCTTCTTTTTCTTAATTCTCAACCAACACTAAGCATGCCATAAAAGTAAGAAATTTTCATTCCTTTTCTTTTTTTTATATGTGTTTTTTTTGTTGCATTATTATTGTTTTTTTTTTGTTATTATTTTTGTTCAATTTTGTGTTGAATTTTAGTTGTTATTTAAATATTTTTTTCATTATTTTGAATAATTTTGGTTATTTTTTTTCCAATTTTGTTGTTCAATTTCAATTAAATATGTATTATTAATTTTAATTATTAATTTGAATTTTTGTTAATTTAGATTACTTTTTTTGTAAATTTAGGATTAAATATATTACCCCTTAGAAAAATAAGAATTTTGTGTGAAATTGAATTATTCTAATTTGTTGGAAGAAATTTAATAAAATGAACTGGTTTGTGGCATATATGTTGTGTATTTGCAGATTTAAAAATTTTAGGTAGCCGCTGATACAGGGTAGGTGCATCAGAATGTTTTTAAAAAATAGAAATTGTTTAATGTTTTCCCGTTAATTTGTGTACATGTCTAGGGGAAAGTTTATTGCACGTCATGAGGACATAATCACTGCTAGTTTGATTTGCCTTGCAATGCTAACGACCACGAGTCATTAGGTGCCGACCACAAATAGGCACCTGAGGCACAAGCATCGACTCATGACGTGGGGTCATTAGGTGTGTTGCCGCAATGTCGAGGGGTTGTCCCTTCACAACGGGATCCATTTTCCCTCACAATTCGGTACAAAGAACTAGCAATGACATGTTCATAATTGATTGGTGGTTGAAGGAGAGATACGAGGATGATCATTCAACACATCTGAATCTTGATCTAGATTTGTGATTGGAAGTAAAATTGTCTGGCGGACTCAATCGAAGTCAAGTGTACGAACTCTCTTACACTACGACCAAGAACTTGTGGACGGCTCGGAGTGTTTCGACCGTTAGATTTCTCATAATCGTTTCCGAGCACTCAAACTCCTGAGTTCAAGGCGATGTTAGACCAACAAGTACAAGATCGGAGAACCCATCTTATTGAAAAATATGAACTACTCATTGCAGATTATGAAGAACTCCGCCGAGTGGTAATAGAGATGAGATCACACATGGATGGTCCATATGCTCCTCCTTATTATCCCCACGGTCCCAGTGACGACTAACCTCCTCCTCCTCCTCTAGTGCCACCTTTGTTTTAGATTCATTGTATTTGAACGTACAAATGTTTAAATTTGTAATAAATATTTAATTTTTATATTATTTTAATTTCTTTTTATGTATTTTATTTTTATTTATTTTAATTATTTTTCTACTTTTGTTCAATATTTTTTTTTAAAAATATATACTTTAAAATATTACCAACGGACCACATCCATTGATATATTCGAGAGAGTTAGAAAAACATTACTACAAATACCACTGCTACTGTTAATTCTTCGATAGGAATTACAGATGGTATTCTACTGGTGATATTTAATAGCTAACAATGGATATACCGATGAACAAATAAAAATATCAATTGAATTGCATATGGTATTCCATCGATTATATGGCAAACTTCCTAAGGGAAAAATCGATGGAAAGAAAAGAGTAATTTTTTTTACGTGCTTTGTCCGTTAGTAAATTCATCCATAAATTTATTACCGATAAACTCACCGACTTACCAAAAATTACTGACGAGAGTTTTTCTAATGCACTATTTTTGTTCATGAGCCAGTCGGTAAAATACTTACTGACATACTATGAGTGTAAATACCGACAAATATTTATGTTGGTAAAGCTGTTAAATCTAGTAGTGTGTATATGTATCTCAAGAATAAACAAAAAAAAAAAAGCACTGTGATGAATTATGATAAACCCTCAAATTTAACATCATAATCTATAATTATAATGTTGATTCCAACCATTTTGCTGGCGAGGTCCCTTAGTCTGGTACACTAGAGTTCCTGCAAAGACAAGGCTTAATTGGAAGTTGGTTTTTGATTACTTAATATACATACCTTCATTTTTTATTCCTTGTCCTACAAGCATTACCCAAACAACCTTTGTTTTAAAATTTGAACCGGACCAATAGGTTAATTCACATCCTCAATCGGTCCGAATTCATACAAAAATCTAATTGGAAATTCCTCAGGCCAAACTAGGATCGACCTAGCTGACATGTGACTATGTTATTGGGCCGATTCGACCTGAGTCGGGTATTTAAAAAATGAAACAACTTGAGTTTTGGCATTACAGTCTTTTAAAGATAAGAGTTATACATGCTATACCATTCCCCTCTTGGCATCCTTTCCATACTATTTTTTTTTAGTTTCCAATAATCTCTGTAACTTTTAGCGGATAGATATTTGGTCCATAGTTTTAAAACTTGGCCTGGCCCGATGGGTTGACTTAGGGCTGGAACCGGGCTAGGTTGATGAAAAAACCAGCCAGGGATTTGGCCCGGCAAAACCCGGTCGACCTGGGTAAACCCAGATGAGACACGAATGTCTTTTTTATATATATAAATAAAATGTCACCATTTTAGCTTTTTACTGTCAATTTATCAAACCATTTGCATTGCAACGTGAAGACAGAATCACAATTCACAGAAAACCTAATCTCTTCAATCTTCAAAGTTCAAAGCCCTATCAGTTGTAGAGGAATTTAAGCCACACGCAAAAGACTTCAAGGCAAGCCATACCAAGTAAGTCCTCGTCTCTCTTTTCGTTATAATAATAAGAAGATGCCCTTAACAAACTCTAAATCTTTTTTTTGCAGGGTGTTTATTTCTTTTCTTGATTTGGCTCTTTTCAATTCCGATTTGCGAATCAAGGTCAGATGAAGTTGTTGTTTCTTGTTTCTCTTTAGTTTTTTTTTACAAAAGCACTTGCGCTGAAATATTTTCCTTTTCAGCCTCATGAAAAAATAATTACTTGTTTCTCTTAAGTTTTCTTCTCTCTCAGATTTTTGTTCTTTATTGATTGATTAAGCAAACCAGTAACTATACGCTTGGAGAACCATGTTTTGTAGGTAAACTACATATCCTTTTCTTTTTTACCACTTTTTCTCCATTGTGGCTTTTTGGCTTTTCTGGTTTCTGGTTATTAATTCGTTGTCATTTAATTACATGGGTAATTCATGTTTTCCTTTTTGTATTTGAAAATTAAGAAGATAATCCACCATATTGTTGGATGTTAATCCATACCTGTTTAAAATGAGTTTTCCTCTTTGTATTCACTGGTTTCGTTTCTCTTTATGGATGTAATATAGGTTATTTAACTACTTTTTTTATATGTCAATCCTTTGCACGTTGCTTGCCCTATTTCTGTTCCTTACCTTGTTTTTGCCCTGTTTATATATCAATCCTTTTCTGTTCCCTGCCCACGTTTTGTTTGAATCTAAGCTCTGTTTCTTGCCCTATTTCTTTTCTTGTTAACAACAAATTGAGAGAATGTAATCATCTATGATTATAATCAGTAGTATGTAGTCTCAAGGGCAGATGATCTAGGATTATATAGATATATAGGAAATTATCAAACATGCATGAGGGAAAAATGCTTGTTTAGAAATTCCTAGCTCTGTAGCATCGAGGGCTGTTGTTGACCAATATTTAGAAAATGACTTTCACTTCAACATTTGAAGTACACTTGGATGGGGTCTTTATATAGCATAGCCTTTTCTTTTAGGCTGAAGTATACCTCTTTTTATCATTGGTAAGTTGCATGCTTATTGCAGTTAAACTTTGAAATTCTTAATGATCGTCAATATTTTAACTAAACTATATGCTTGTTTTATTGTTAATTAGGTGAATATAATATGATAAATTATGTTTGATTTGGTTTAATATAGGTCCTTAAAGTATCTTCTCGTGATGGTAGTACTCCAAATAGTGATCCTTCAATGGCCCAATCATCTCAACCTTCAATTTCCATATCAAGTGGCAACAGAGGAAGAATAGATTGGGCATAGGGTCATTGTAGAGAAACTCCTGAACTTAGTGTTGGATGTAAAAAAACTAAATTAGTATGTTTATATTGTGCTAAAGTTTTTGCGAGTGGTGACATTAATCAATTTAAGCAACATTTAGCTGAAGCTAAAGGAGAAATTGAATAATGTCGCAAATGTCCTCCTGATGTTCAACATCAAATGCTTTTGAATCTTAAAGGAAATGTTGAAAAAAAAAGAGTTAAAGAAATGCAAGTAGATTTCAATCCATTTAATGCACAACAAAAAGATCTTGAAGAGATGATATTAGGCAATTAGAAGACGATGGTGGTGGTGGTGGTGGTGATGATGAGGATGGCGATGATGTCCATACTAAAAAACATAAGTTACCATCGAAGGTTGCAAAAAAGAAAAAGCTTTAAAGCACCAGCACTGTAAAACGAACTACAAGTTATGGAAAGCAGAAGGAATCTGCAACATTTGGGGCACATTTCATGTCGAGAACAACTCCTGGTGCTCAAAAGTCTCTTACAAATTATTGGCAAATGAATGAAGCAGTTGAATTATGTGATCTTGCTTTAACGAAGTAGATGATTGATGCATGTGTGCTATTTAATGATGTTAACTCTGTGTATTATCAGCATGCCATAGATGTTGTAACAGCCATGAGTTCTGGTTATAAAGGACCAAACTTGCATGTTATTCATGGTTATTACTTGGCAAAAGTGGTTGATAAAGTGAAGATTTATGTTGAGAGTTATCGAGAGATTTGGAAGAATAATGGTTGCATATTAATGGTTGATGGATGGAAAGATCATAAAAGAAGGACTTTAATTAATTTCTTAGTATATTGTCCTAAAGGAACAGTTTTTTTGCAATCTATAGATGTATCAAATGTCTCAAAGACTATTAGATGGTTACATCAGTTGTTTATAGAGGTTGTTTTATATGTTGGGGTAAAAAACATTGTACATAAAAAAATCATTGATTGTTCAAATCAAAGCTGCCTTCATCGAAAAAGTTTATTTCCTCGATACATCATAAGTCAAAGCTCTGGATGACCACAATTTCTTCAACTCATCAATCAACGGACAAAGACAAATATATATATATATATTTTAACCCGGATTATTAGGATCAGGTATGACTGTAGATAAAAACATGAACTCCAACCTTACACACATCCTCAGTGGCAAGTTGTAAACCATGAGTATCACTGGCCAACAAGAATAAGAAGCAACAAATGACCCGAATGGATTGAATCCGTTTGTATATAACCCAAGATGCATGTTTTTTAATTCTACTAAAAACTGAGGATGCACCCTTTAAAATGTTTCCAGGTTCCACCATCAGAATGGTGCACTATCACTATATCCACCACATCATGTAAATGATACCATGTTATATGCTCAACAATCTTTAGTGACATGAATAACCTTTTGTAGTCTAGGTGTGATTAGAAAGTATCTAAGTTTTTTATGTACAATAAAAGTCCTTTCCCTGCCAATTCTGGGTTTATAATGAGTATATCCACATGTTCTGCACTAGGTCAACTCTGCATTTTAAAGGTAGTACAACATGTAGAAATTTAGACACATGTTAATTTTTTGGTATCCTAGGCTGAGGTGTTTCACAATGGATTTAGTAGCATAAAAATTCTCTTTCAGCGTATTCCCTTTAAGTAAAATGCTTTTTGCCTATTCAACAATTATGTCGTAACCGGCCTCACTCAACCCATGATTTGACTTGATGGTGAACACATGTGCAGCTACCGATAATTTACTGTGATTGTGCACCCATTCCATAATGATTCATCAGAGTCTTTCAAAAGATAAAAAAAACTTGGTTGTGTCTGCATTAGGTTCTTCATCTACTATTGGACATTGGCTGGTATAACCCTGATTCATTCACATCGCATCTATAACTATATTCCTATAAGGATTACTATTGTCAACAACAACTTCATGTACATTGTTATAACTAAAAGTTAACCCAATCATCTTTTCTACCATGGTCATGTAAAGAACATATGGTTTTCCGTGTGCAAATCAACACAAGTATCTCTCCACGAACTCTTTTTGTAAAATAGGTATCGTTACAACATCTGGATCGATTAACTTTTTTAAAACTTACACCTTTTATATGGACATCTAATACCGCCTCCACTAAAATTTCTCGGATTAGATAGTGCATGATTAATAAAATCTTCAATCTCATTACAATAATCTATCCTACGCAACCCTCCGGGTGAACCTCGATACATCTATGAACGATCATCCATTACTTATGTCAAACCTATATAGAATATTGATAACAACATGTATTAATTAATTATGTAAACTAAATAAATAATAGAACATTGGTTTAATTCAAACTATTTTAATAGTACAACTAAATATATGCAACTCAATAATTTTCAACTTATTCAATTATCTACATAAATTCAAATTTCTATACATTTACCAAAATTTTGAACTCAATAATAAAATTGACAAAATATAAAATGGACTCATTAAATAAGCCATTATTTATTTCATCACAAAACACCTAAATCACAAATTCAAATTAAATTTCATCAATGTACAAACAAATACAATTATACAAAATCTCAAACAAACCCTAACATGTACAAGTCATACATGCATATAACAAATTTCTATGGAAAAAAAGCTATAAAGCAAGCAAACACCCAAACAAAATACATATACTTCAAAAATATGCAATAAAAATCAATATTTTAAAATTGAGTTAAAAATGGGTAGTTTTGCTTACTTGAAGTGGAGAATCCTCAATAAAATTTGAATCAGAACAAGGATCCTAACAAACTGAGTGTTGAGGTGACTAGATTTGTAGTGAGAGGTTGATTTGTGATAAAATTAAGGGGGTGGTGTTATGGTGTTTTTGTAGGGAAAAATGGAGGAATAAGAAGAAATGGGGGAGGGAGAGATGAGGGTTGCTTGTCAGGTCATAAATTAAATATTATAGATAGATTTACTGATGAGTTTAAATCCATCAATAATTCTATCTGTAAAAATGACATGTCATCGTACTTTTTATCTTTTTATCATTTCTTCTTTTCCCACTGTAATTCTCTCAGTATATATCAAGAAAATATTTTTGTCGGTGTTTACCAATTGCTACTACGATGGTATATTCAATTGGATAAATTTACTGCAATTTACTGACATAATATTTCTATCGACGTGTCCATTTGTATTTGCTAATTTTTTTTGTTAATGTATGTGGTTTACAGTGGATGCCAAATCCATTCAATTATATGAACCACTTTACCAACCATCCAGCTGCTACATCAAGCTTCTAAAGGGTTTGTCTCAAAAGTTGGGTGGTTAGCTAATATATGGTATGAACCTAAAAATAGGAACGCTAATCCACATTGTTCAATGGACATATATTTACATTCTAACTCGTTCATCATCTTATTGATATATATATACCTGCTTCTGTTTTCCCATCATTTCCCTCACCAACACTGCATAGACAACTTCTATAGTTATTGCTAATATATATAATTTCCCTCGATAGGTCGAGTTAGTGCAAGTGGCTTTTCCAAACATGTTTTGAATTCTTTAGACTATTAAAGCAATTCAAATTAACAGAAAACAAATACAAACATAAGAGAGAAAGAGGCTACGGTTTTCATTAATCACAATATTTTGAAAGTATGGCTTTCACCTAAATACAAAGAGATTATATATAGGCTAAACTGAAAATACAATTCTATCCTTAATAAATAAAATAAGATATATATATATATATATATATATATATATATATATATATATATATATATATATATATAAAAATCTTAGTATAATCT
>Ga0307518_10003664_pt1 | contig 11050 bp, 8 predicted proteins | sample 25_EM_MG_FD_203889 | JGI IMG/M metagenome (GOLD analysis project Ga0307518, IMG submission 203889) | Populus trichocarpa ectomycorrhiza microbial communities from riparian zone in the Pacific Northwest, United States - 25_EM | ecosystem: Host-associated > Plants > Roots > Unclassified | place... | reverse complement strand
TTAGTAATTGTAGTTTATAAAAATAAAGAAACTAATCCTGATAGTATCAAAACTAATAAATAATTGCTTAAAGGATGATAATTACATAAAAATTATAAATAAATAAACTAAATCCTCTAGCAACAGCTAAAACTCAATAAAACAACCGGTATATATGTAATTTACTGGAATGGTATTTTATTTGATTTAATTTAATTTAATGGTTAATATTTTAGGCTAGGAATGGGTATTCAAAATTATTACCTGATAAATAATTAATAAATTTTAATATTGTTAAATTTAATTAAACTTGTATAATATTTATAGTTTTTTAATTCAGTTCCAGGAGCTATTTTCGAAGCAACCCTTTGAATGATTTTTCTTTTAGATTTAGTTTTCTTTTAATTTAACTCTCCTTCGATTTTTTTTCACTTTTTTAATTCTCAACTTTTTATTGTTATTTTTTAAAATATTCTGTTAATAAAATTAAATTTTCTTTTTCAATTACATCCCTCTATATTTAACATTACCCTTTTAATTTATTTGTTTTTCAATTGTATCCCTCTAATATTTTAGTTCATGGTCTTTACTTTTTTTATTTACATTTTTTTGTTTTTAATCATTTTTATTCAAACTTGTCTTTTCAATTTCATCTCTTTATATTTTATTAATTAGAATTTTATTAACTTTTCAGGTCACAAGTTCAAAATATTTAACCAGGTTGGCTAGATTTTTTTTATGTTCTTTTTAAAAATTAATTTTTTTTCTAATTCCACTGAACTTTTTATTTCAGGTTGAAAAAAGTCTAATCCGACCCGCTGCGCTGAGCGAGCGTGCCTAATCTAGTAGCTTCTAAAATTATTAGGATTAATTAATATGTTTTGATAAACTAAGGAACTAAAATATAATTCACTCCAAATAGCAGAGTAGATGCCAAGGCCAAATAGCAGCAGCTTGTGCAAAAACAAGCCATGCTGCGCTGAATGGCATCTTCTGCCCACCCAAATAGCAGCCGGTGGCCAAACCGTGCTGCCCAACATCGACGGGAAGCAGTCAAAAGCAGATAAAGCAGATTACAAAGACAGCCATAAACCTGTACAATAATAGGAATAGACACCAACCAACATACATGACCCAGTTTTTGTTGCCCCTGCACCACAGAAACACTTCAGCAAAACTAAAAAAAGATCCACAGGAAACACCTGACATAGGGCCCCCTTCCTCCAAAATGCAGCAAAATGTCCAGGATTTAGATGCATAATCCACGGTAGAGACGGTAGATCATGCAATCTGTGCAACCAAAACCAGATTTATAAGGCCGCTGCTGATAAACCACTTCGCTTAACAAAATAATTACATGACTTTGACAAGATTACAGTAGGACCAAGAAAAATTAAGCAAGTCCACTTGAAAGCTTTCTTCCCTTGTCATGGATGGGATTCTAACAAAATATCAGCAGTCTCGTCATCCGCGCTCCCAATCATCTTGCTGCTGAATTAGATCCTGCCCCAGTGCAAAAGGTGATATCATTAGAAGGAAAAGGAATACCAAAAGAACAGAAGGCGGGAAGCAACAGGATCACAAGAAAAAAGTCATCCAAATATCAGCACTCTGTGCTCCCCAAACCTGAGTCTTGATAGGAGAAAATTACAGGAAATAGGGCAAATAAGCCATGCAAAAGAAATTATTTGAAACTAGAAAATCTAGGATGTATATTATCGGGCTGCCAAGATATGTGGACATCACCGACACACACCTCTCTGAAATATAATGTAGAGGATGTATGGGACATCAGAGTTCTTAACAATAATAATTTCTTTTGATAACTTCAATCCACGTGTTCATTAACTGACAACAGCATATATGGGAAAGCAAGAGGAGCAGAAGCCACTTTAAAAATATTCTGGTTGGAGAACAAAACGAATTTTGATTAAGAAGGAAGAAGAGATACAGAAGTAAAATTGAAGGAAAAAATAAAATTCTAATAGAAGTGCTATTCCATCCTGGAAAATATCAGCTAAATATATCCCTAAGAAATCTCAAATGCGAACACCATATGTGATCAGTGAATGGTTTGAAAAAACCTGCATCACTATCTAAACTAAAATTAATTGCCAACTCAAAGATATATGACCAAACACCAGCGCCTATTACTAGGCTATCCTTGAGACCTGAAAACCATAATAGGCTATCCTTGAGACCTGAAAACCATAGGTTTTTTATCATAAACATAACGAACAATACAGCTTCCAAGGAAAGCTTGGAGACGTCAAAAGGGCACATGCTCGGAGATTGCATCTCAATATCACTAAAAAGTAAAGAGGTCAAAATAGTTCACATTGCTCAACTCATGCCTCAAAAAGATTTAGAATAAGCTTACTACTTGAACGTTTCATGTTCCTGCAGAACTTGCTGCCACATCGGCAATGGAATAACTCCACAGGTTGATCAGTATCATCAAAATCAATGCCATAATCCTGCAGACATGTCAGACACCAATTTTTAAAACCATAGAAAGATTGCACATGATAAAAAATTTAAAATTGAAGAGCATGGAACACGGCATGATGTGAACTGCTAACTAAGTATAACAAAAACAAGTAGTATATAGAATTTCCAATTGCAAATGTCATAGCTACAATAAATAAAGCTCTCGATCACTAAAGAAAACAAACATTTAGACATACCATCTTTGTAATTTCAGCAGCAGTAAAGGAACTGATATTATTTCTCACAAACAACGACTACAATGTTGCAACACAATATAACTTACCGTAAAACAGTGTAATGCCAACCATGCCTCCTCATTGGAAAGCATCAGAGCAACGATGCTTACATAACTAAGCAAAAACATGGAAAAAATTCATAAACTCGAGTGACATTGCTCACCCAGGTTAACTCTTCCGAAGCATTCACTTCTCTAGTCGTGAAGAAAGCAAGCTGCATGAAAATTAATCCTATGAGAGAAGTACTGTCATTGAGAATATAATTGTATGTTCAATATATACATGGTAATAAGAATCCAAATGAAGCATCCATACATGATAATAATGATGATCAGGGGTCTCAATCTTCACCGGGATCTCGATCATGTTAGCATCGAGACATCTAACAAAAACAAAAGAACATTTATCAGAATGCATCAACTCTCTGATCACCAGCACAGGGAAGATTACTTATGTAGGGCTGAAACTTCATATCATCATTTTTCTCTTTTCTTTTTCTGATAGAAATTAAGAATTTTTCCGGTGCATGTGAAATAAGGAAAACCAACTGAAAAGTTCAAAAAGAAAAGAAAGAAAAAAAGTCTATGGGAGATCAACTGCTCAAAGCAATATGCATCAGATATACAGTCTTACCTGTGGTTGATAAACCTAGCAACATTTCCATAAAATGTCGCATCCAAGCACAGAGCTTCTTCATCATTTACAACTCCTTTCAAGCACCAATCTGCATCAAGTACAGCTGGATAGGCATGCTTTTCAGTTTTGTTGCTAGTTGCCCTTTGCATCTTCCTCTCGTAGAACTCCTTGTTGGTTAGGATCTCCCCTACATACTCACATACAAATGTACCTTTTGGTAGCAATTCTAGAGTTCTGAGACCCCACCCCTTTCCTTCAGGAGTAAAGAAAACCTGACGCACACAAAAAATTAGCAATGAGAAAAAATTGTGAAAAAACAAGACATCGTAAAGAATACTCAAGGAACAATTTATATGATCGTATTTCTTATATTAGGAACCATAAATCAATAATTGTATATATAAGTATGAACTCTGTTGAAACACTTGATTTGACTAAAATACCATTAATCTTTTTCTCATGTGAAGAATTACATACCCTTTATTTATTTACTTATGATTTTATGACCTCTATTACACTTCTATATTTTTGTGATGGCATTCAATTTTTAACTAAACTATAAGACTAACAAAATACTCACTCAACAAGATTGCTGTTTGTTTCTTTAAAAACAAAAACTACCTTGTAGTTACCTAGCTAATACAACCTGTTATAACTAAACAAATTTTACTAATTCATGTATTTACTTTGTCTTTTTAAACAATAATATGTCCATTAAATAATTTATCTATATTAAACTTTACTAAACTTTATTGCCCTTCCATATTTAAACTAATAGTGTGTTGTGCAAAACCCTAGCAAACCAAATAATAATACAAAAAAATTTCATAGCTAGATAAACCATAGCTAGAGAAAAATAAAAAATATACAAAAAAAAAATGCTACTAAAAGGAATCGAGTAGATTTGAGCCCCTTTTTTTTTCAAGGATATGATTTTAGTTGTTTAATTAATTAATAGGGATAATGAACTATTTTATTATTCCATAAAAAATTTAAAATAAAAGGTCAACAACATGTAGGTTTAGCTAAATCTGGAAAAATGTTTCAAATAATTTTTTTCCAATCGTAATTAGCATAATTTGATTAATTATTCTTAAACTAAACCTTAACTTTTTCATAATAATATAAATTTCCCACGTGCAAAGCCCATGCCATAATAACTAGCTGGCCAAAAATGCAGTAGCATATTCTACTCATACCTGCAACTTGCACATTATACCTCGCTGCACGACTCTATTTCCACACTGTTTGTGGCAGCCACATTTGCTCCAACATTCTTTAATATATTTCCTCTTCAAGTGACCCTTGCATGGTTCCAACATCTCATCATTTTTTGATCTTTCCAGTGGGCAATCTCTACAGTAAAAAAGAAATTGTCTTTGAGGATTCCGAGTTAGAGAGATACAATCTTCTAAGAAGTCCTCTTTGACAAGGCCTTCTAAAGTATATGCAAAACCATGCTCACTGTCGCTGGAGCAAACACAAGGCGTAGATGACGACAAACAATTACCAATACAAGCCGAGCAACAATTTTCAGCCCTAATTTGTGAGAGAGAGAAGTTGACATAAGCATTTTGAAAAATCAAATTTCGGGGTATGTAGTTAAAAACTGGGGGAAACTCGCTGTTTACTTCATTCGACCATGGAATCTCAACCATTTCTTCTCCCTTGGTAATGTCAGAATGGTAATTAAGGAACCTAAACTCATCAGCAGTCAATTGATGCTGTGGAACCACAATCAAACTACCATACTCAGCATCTTCAAATTCCTTTTCTTTGCCACTTCCAGAACACCCATTCGCAATAACCTCTTCACTTGACTGCATGACCTCCAAGCCATTCGAAAGTTGTAGTGGTCTTGGAATTTGAAGAGCGGCCAACCCATCAAAGCAACAGGCATCAACTGATCTGTTTGCAAAATAGGCTTGTATACGGTCATTTTGTTTAATGGCACCAACACCAGCAGATTTCTTCAATAGATCAAGAGCTGGAGTTACATTCAATATCCTTTCCTGCGATTCATGAGAGGAATCAGTTGCCAAGTCCAAGAAGCATTCACACATATCTTTCAGTATTTGCATGACAGAAAAGTTTGGATCGATGATTTTGTAAGATCGGAGACATTTCTCCTGCATTGATTTCAGAAGTTCATCTTGACTAGGCAGATGAAAATTTGGTCTTCCAAGCAAAGAGTTGCAGCTCAGAGAAATCTTCACCTCTCCCATTGCTGAGGTGGCGATCTCTAAGTTAGCCTGAGCTTCCTCTGGAATGGTTGCAAGTTCACGGCTGTCTCTTGTCAGACTTGATGGGACTGGAAGGTTCTCTTCCCTACCTTCACCAGCTAAAACTTGGGATGCTGGACGTTCTTGTCGATGCTGTTTGAGTGAAGAAACTCTCTGATTAAAATATTGTTCTTTACTTGCACAATCTGTGAAGGTTGAAGAAACCAAAATCAGCCCACAGGAAAAGCACTAATTGCCATGTCGACATTAAAATCCTTTACATAAGAAGAAACAAAATAATAAGAAAGACATTAATTGCAATTTTGATATTCAAAATAAAAACTTAGAGAGAAAAAAAAACTTCATCATTTATGGTTACAAACAACACTCCCCGATTCCTTTGCCCCAATGATTGAATCAATTTACCTGGTCGGATTATTGCGATAGGTTGTGGTGCGTTATCAAAAGGCACATCATCAGTAAATGGCTCATCTTTAGGCCTGATAAGAGGCATTTTTTGTTTGGGTGAAAGAACAATGCCTTGCTGAACTATGGGGTCTTTAAGGTGAACTGCTTGTGACGATCCTTTTAAATTAGGTCTTTTCTGTTGTGCAGTAGCCTCGGATAATAAAGGATCTTTTCCCTCATTGGAACGCTGCTTAGAGTGTTCCAGCACTGCCAAACGACGAGGAGAAACAGTTTGTGAACTTGTGTTTCTATTAGGACTCCAAATTGCAATTGGCTTCGGTTGTGAAATTCTCATGTCCGATGACTGCTGCTCCGATGTTTCACCAGCCAGTCCCTTCCCCTCAACTTTACTCTTCTTAAAAGGGCTTCCACCCAATCCAGCCTCAATGTCACTAGGAGATCCAGAAACTTGCCCATCTTGCCCTCTTCGCAGCCGCTTTAATGGCAACTCAGGTTCACTAGATGCCAAAGTTTCTTCCTCCAAAGTCCCCTCCTGCAAACCAAAACAGCCAATATCCACTTCAGAAGATACAGGCAAACAATACAACATTACCAGCAAAACAAATAAATCACTCACAGCAGCCTCATCCTTCTCTTCCGGAACCTGAATTCGAAACAAATATCAAACACACAGTCACAATATTAAAATAAAACAAAAAAACAGAGAATAAATAAATAAAAGAAATGCACCTTAGCCTCCTCCTCTTCAAAGATAGCATCCGCAAGAGCTCTATAATTTTCCTCCTCTATAAGCTCCCAATTTTTGTCATAGAGCTTCAGCATCTTCTTCAATACAGGCTTAACTTGCTTCTCTGTTATTCCAATCGCTCTCATCGCCCTGAACGCGTTCACCACTCTCGGGTTAGGAGCCATCGGATACCTAAAAAAAATCGCAAGAAAAACTCAATAATTACATTTCTAATTAGGTTTCTTTTTCCTAATTTGATCTAAAACTCAAATGCACATGCAGATACCAAGGAATAGCCAATTTAATTAGTGTAAAAACAAAAAAAAAAATCCCCAAAATTTAACGATCATCGAATTCCTCAAACGATGATGATCAAGAAGACGGCGAGCATTATTGATTGATTGGTGAGGTAAGGTGACAGCAATGTACCTGATTATGGAAACGGAATACGAAAAACGATAAACCCTAGCTCATTCGGAGAGGAGAGAGTGGAGATAGTGGCTGCTTTGCGTTTTGGCGTTTTTGAAACAGGAAAGCAGAAATGTAAAATGGATATTAGTGATTCACTAGGTAGCTTGCCAGTGTTCGTTGCGGGCGGATCAATTTTTTTAAAGCGTGAAAAAAGGGGTGCAAGAGTATTTTAAAAAAAAACATTAATGACTCTATATAATTAAAAAAAAAACTCAAAAAAATAATTATCAATTTTTAATAATCAAAATAATAAAAGATAAAATCAAAAAAAATATTAGCACAATCAAGTAATGAAATTAAAAATAAATTAAAATTTAATAAAAGAACAAGTAATAAAAATTAAAAATCAAAACATTAAGGGTCAAAATCTCAAATATTATCAAATATTGAATTGAAGAGCAAGACTAAAACTTTCTTTGGCCACAACTTCATAAAATAATCCAAAAACAAAAATAAAAACCAAGAAAGTGAGGAATTATTTTGAAAAAAATCAAAAAATCAAAATTAAAATTAAAATACATTGTTTTAAAGGTATAATTGACCTAAAAGGTTACACGTGATCCAGAAAATTCAAGGTTTAGGCCGAGCCTAATTTTTAAATGAAATTGAAACAAAGCACGAAAAACATTCGATGCTTATATTTAATTCAAAAGTAAAAATTCTCATAAAATAAATAAATTGGACAACGCATGAAAAAAAAATCTTGGTAACACATATTTTTTTCAAAACAAATGGAAAAACCTATAAAAAGTAGGGGGGAAACTCAGAAAACAATACGAGGATGAAACAAAAAAAAATTAAAAAATGAGGGGAAACAAAGCAAGTCCAAGTCAACCTTCTAGACCCAAATCAATCCCTCGAAACCTCAATATAAAACAAGTTTTAATGTTTAAGGTTTAGATAAATTAATTTAATTAAAAAATATTTTTAAGATAACAAGATCTAATAAAGAGCACAAAAACAAAACCGAGGCAATAACATGTCAATTTAATATTGAATGATAAAATAAATTAATTTATTATAATTTAAAAGATTTCCTTTTAAAATAGGTAGATTTAGAAAAGAAAAAACCTCCATGCAATTCGTGTTACTCTTAAAAAGTCAGAAAAATCTCATCAAAAGTGGAAAAAATATTGGATGATGAAACAAAAAAAAATATTAAAAAATGAATGAAAAAAACTAAACAAACCCCGGGAGAACATCCTAACCACAAATTAATATCTCAAGTTCGTAATCTGTTGAACTCTTTACCTGACTTAATCAAGAAGTTCAACACAAAACAAATTTAATGTTGAATGATGACATTATAAAATTCAATCAAACTAGAAAAAAAAATAAAAGTTTAAAGATTCAATAGGGGAAAACCCAAGGAGAATAAAATCAAAAAATAAACTAATTATATAAATCATTTTAAATACAATAAATATAATTAAAAGAATGGAGACCAAATTAAACATATGAAAAAAATCCACGAGGTGAAATTAAAAAACAATCTAATTTTATAAATTATTTTAAATAAGAAAAATACTAATCAAAAGACTAGGGTTGAAATATGAATAGAAAAAACAAGTAATTGTAGGGATGCATTGAATTTTGTAAGGATCAAATTTCAAAGATAAAAAAAAATCACTAGGATGAATTATTTCAAATAAAACAATACTAATTAAAAGACTAGATATCAAATATGAAGACAAAATTAATTAAAAGGCTGCACTAATTTTTTTCATGGACAACACGTTTCCCTAGGTAAAGAGAGAAAATGAGAGAGAGAAAAAATGGTTGTTGATAACAAACTAGAGGCGGAGAAGAAATACGCGTCGCCTGGTCATGGAGGCACCGCTGAGAGGATTCAAGGATTTTTATCGCTACCTTGAAAGCCACCATTTGGCCACATATCTTAGCTGCACGAGATGCCATAAATTCTTTAGAGTCCCGCACGCCTCTAGTTTAATAATTTAAATAACAATATATGACTGGTAAAAGACGCAACAACCCCTCTTTCAATTCGATAATTACCCGAAAAACCAAAAGAAAAATACATAAATGTCCTAGCACACCTGATTAAGTCATATATTATTATTTAAATTAAAAATACATTAATATTGAATGCCCGCGCGATGCCATGGGATAATAATTATTTTTAATATTGAATACAACAATGGATAATAATTAACTAGATGTCATGCTCGCGCGATGCCGCGGGCTTATGGCATGCTTGTGCGTTGTCGTGGATTTGTGGAAAAAATCACATGGAGAAAAATTGTTGCAATCTATAATATTTTAAGGAAAAAACTAAAAGCTGAATTCTTAACCAGTTTAATATTAAAAAATAAAATCAACAAAGATAATTTTGATAAAAATCATAAAAAAAATGAAAGGAAAAAAAAACAAAGCAGGGAAACATTGTAGAAATCTATAGTGTTTAATGAGGAAATCTAAAGTTGCAATTCTCAACCAGCTCAATATTAAAAATAATAAAATCGAGAAAGATAATTTTGGAAAAAATTATGTGGGGGAACACTGTAGCATTCCACACTCCACGGTGTTTTAAAGAAAAAAACTACGAAACTAAATTCCCAACCAGCTCAATATGAAAAAAATAAAATTGACAAAGACAATTCTAGAAAAAAAATCATAAAAAAAGAGAAAAAAAATCATGTGGGGAAATACTGTAGCAATCCACAGTACTTTAAAGAAAAAAACTATAAAGCTAAATTCTCAACCAACTCAATATTAAAAAAATAAAATCAACAAATACAATTCTGGAAAAAAAACAACAGAAAAAAAAATAAAAAGAAGAAGAAGACAATTTTGGGAAAAAAAAGCAAAAAAACATGTTGGGAAAGTTAAAGCTAAATTCTCAATCAGCTCAATATTAAAATCATCTAGGAAAATATTGTAGCAATTTATGGTGTTTTGCGAGGAAATATACAATTGAAATTCTAAACCAGCTCAATATTAACAAAATAAAATCAACAAAGAAAATTTTAGAAAATATCACAAAAAAACGAAAGGAAAAAAGAACAATGCAGGGAAAAACTATAGCAATCTATAGTATTTCATGAGGAAATCTGCAGTTGTAATTTTCAACCAGCTCAATATTAAAAACAATAAAATCGATAAAAACAATTTTGAAAAAAATCATAACAAAAAAAATCATGTGGAAAAACATTGTAGCAATCAACGGTGTTTTAAAGAAAAAAACTGCAAAACTAAATTTTCAACCAGCTCAGTATGAAAAAAATAAATTCGATATAGACAATTTTTTAAAAAAATCGATAAAAAAAACATGTGGGGAAACACTGTATCAAGGCAAAAATTATGTGGAGAAACATTGTAGCAATCCACAGTGTTTTAAAAAACTACAAAGTTAAATTCTCAATAAGCTCAATATAAAAAAAATAAAATCGACAAAGATAATTCTAAAAAAAAAAACAAAAAAAAATCATTAAAAAAAATCTCAACTAGCTCAATAGAAAAAAAAACGATAAAAACAATTATGAAAAAACAAAAAAGAAAGAAAATAAAACAAAAAAAAAGAAGACAATTTTTTTTTTAAAAAAAGGAAAAAAAATGAAAAAACAAAACATGTGGGGAAAGCTAAAGCTAAATTCTCAACCAACTTAATATTGAGAAAATAAATTCAACAAAGATAATTTAAAAAAAAACATGTGAGGAAACACTGAAGCAAAACAAAAATCATATGGGGGAAACACTATAGCAATCCACAATGTTTTTTTTTTAAATTATAAAGCTAAATTCTCAGCCAGCTCAATATGAAAAAAATAAAATCGACAAAGACCATTTTGAAAAAAAAATCATAAAAAGAAAGAAAAAAAACCATGTATGAGAATATTGTA
>Ga0307518_10003663_pt1 | contig 11051 bp, 7 predicted proteins | sample 25_EM_MG_FD_203889 | JGI IMG/M metagenome (GOLD analysis project Ga0307518, IMG submission 203889) | Populus trichocarpa ectomycorrhiza microbial communities from riparian zone in the Pacific Northwest, United States - 25_EM | ecosystem: Host-associated > Plants > Roots > Unclassified | place... | reverse complement strand
AAATTTTAAATTTTTTTATATTTTCATATATTTTAATATATTGATGTAAAATAATTTTTTTAAAATAAAAAAATATTATTTTAATATATTTACGAACAAAAAACAATTTAAAAAACAACTATTATTATACTCTTAACATCCCCCTTATATCATTGTAATAGAAAATCTAAGATGCTAAATGGCATGATTCCAAAAACTTAAAAATCTAAAATAATATTCTTTTTGAAACCTTTGTTTATTTAATTACAAGAACAAAGCAAAGCAACCGTGAATATACATGGAATATTGTGTTACCAATGGAAACAACACTTGCAAGTTGACTTCATGGTTACAGAGATAGCTGACCTCATATCCAGCAAAGTCAGGCTGCTTGTTAGTGTGGTTGCGGGTGAGGTTCATCTACAGCTACAAATATTACCGTTTGGTTAAAGAAAAAACACAGATTTATATTGGTAGGACCCACTAGAAATATGACTGTACCACAGGTTTTGTAGAAACACAATTTTACTGCTTCTCGTGGGGGAGGAATCACTGAACAGTGGAGTCATGCTTCACTGTCGCACTGTTCATTAAAGTGAACAATTTTTTTTTTCTTTCGAAAAACCAGTGCAGTGAATTTTAATTCACTCACACTGTTCACGTAAACAATTTTTTTTTCTCTCTCGAAAAACTAGTGCAGTGAATTGATTTCACTCGCACTGTTCACGTTCAAAAAATTTACTATTTTAGGGTGAATTAAATTTACTCGTATTGTAATCTCAATTTTATTCTTGATAATATTTTATCTAATTTTATTGCACTCTAAAAAATTCATAGAAACTGTAGTTCTTGTCGGATGAATTTTGTACGTAATGGAATTGTAGATAATTTAATGGAATAATAAAAAATATTTTATATAAAGTATTATTTATTTCATGATGTAATAGTAGTAGTTAAATCTACAATATTTAAATTAAAAACCATCAATATTTTTATATATATATTTTAATTATTTTATAATCTCAATTTGAAAAGCATTATTTCAACCAAACATATTAAACTACTTTTTGTTCAACCTGAATTTCAACCACAATTTTAACCAAACATATATTTTTCTAAACCAACTTCAACTAAAAGTACTTTTTATAAAAACAAATTTTTTCAAACCATAACCACAACAGCTATCACAATACCAAACAAACTTGGCCGGCAGTTCAAGTTCTGAATTATGGACGGTAAGAGTTGAGATTATGAATTGTACGAGTCTGAATTATGAACTGAGTAGGTTAATTTTTTTTAAAGTTAAACTAATACTGTTTTGAAAGAATATCAAGTTTTGATAGCGACTATCAAGTTGTAGGATTATTTACATGATTTTTAAATTATAAGGTATGTTTAAGATTGTTATAGTGATTGTGATTTAAATTGTTTGTTTATTGAAAAATATATTAAAATAATATTTTTTATAATTTTTTAAAATTATTTTTGATATCATTGTATCAAAAAAATTTAAAAACATAAAAATATTTTAAACAAAAAAAATTTCAAAAGGAACACGATTTCTAAATAATTTCTAATTAAATTAGTTTTCACATTTAATTTAAAATTCAATCAAAATCATATTTTAAATCGATGGACTACTTGTTCAAATTAAGCTTAACCACTCTCATAATTCTACTTTAATATTTACTTTGAAGAAAATTTTATATCGCTAATAAAAACTTAGATAAATTTATAAATATCGCTAATAAGATATAAATATATAGTTTTTTTAAAGAATTAAAAACAAAAGTTGAACTTAAAAAGCATTAGAATGGATGAGTCTCCTTGCACCGATAAAGGGGTTGCAAGTTGACCTCTTAGGCTCTTACCCATAAGTGAAGTGAAGGTGACAACACGAGTCAAACAAGTTGTCTTTTTTGGATCACTGTCATCATCCCCAGTTGCTTGCACACTTCCTAACGTGTCTATATCTCTTCATTAACGTCCTTGGTGTGTTGAGCAATAATCTCAACCACCTTGACTTACTTGGCACAGTCCCATCTATCCAGCCTTCGTAAAGATTCACTAAAACAAAGTATCATTTTTTTTTTCAAGAAAAGAAAATGGATCACAATGGAAGAGATGATGATCGCAAAAAGGAGGACAAGAAAGAGGAAGAAAATGGGTTGTCAGTGGAAAGGGTATTTGAGAATCAAGAAGTGCCTTCATGGAGGAATCAGCTGACATTGAGGGCCTTTGTGGTCAGCTTTGTGTTGAGTATTTTGTTCAGCTTCATAGTTATGAAGCTCAATCTTACAACTGGTATCATACCTTCCCTCAATGTCTCTGCTGGTCTTTTGGGGTTCTTTTTCATCAAGACCTGGACAAAGTTTGTTGAAAGGTCTGGCCTTTTGAAGCAACCCTTTACCAGGCAAGAGAACACTGTTATCCAGACTTGTGTGGTTGCCTCCTCTGGCATTGCCTTTAGTGGTATACTTTCTGCACCTGTTAAGTATTTTTAATTCAAGATTTTCCATTTTGGGTTGATGAGATATCTAGGCTTCTTTGATCAAGTGATTAGTTACTCAAATACAATGTCAAGATATCTTTTTTGTAGTTGCTAGATTACATGATAAGGCAGCCCTTTTTCTCTCCAGATCCCTTTTTCTCTCAGAAACGATTAGATTTAGATGATCCTTGAACCTAATAATATTTTACTGCCTAAACTAGCTGAGAGACACATCAAAATTAAGATTTCATGAGATGTTTTAGTGATTTTTTTTTCTTTCATTAATTTAAAGAGATTTTCCCCCAACCTAAAAACTAAATTTTAAGAGATGTTTTAGCTGAGAGACATGAACAAATCTACTTTCTTTAAAAAGTTTGATGAAAGTCTTTTCTAATAATTTTCTTTACCAGATTTTCCCTTTTTCGTGGAGTGTGATAATGTGGTGGTGGGTGGGAGTTCGGGGGGCGAGGGGTGGGGTGGGGTGGGGGGGGGGGGGGCGGTGTCTACTTTTTATTATTTTCTTAGGTTTCGAGTGCTCCACCAGGCATAAAGTGCGGCCGGCAGTAAAGGCACGCAACCTTTTTGGTCCACAGTCTCACCAGAGAAGATATTTGGTTTACAATTCAATATATATGAGCCGGATTGGGATGACTTACAAAGTTCAAAGTTGTATTAGATGGAGAAAGAATCCGTTAGTAATAAAAAGAAAGAAAATGTGAATAATTGATCTCTTTCTAGAATGCTAGTAGTGAGCTTGAGCTTTATTAATTAAACCTTTAGTGTAGATTTTACTCTATTGAACTTGTTCATTGACTGAGAATCATCAACTTTATGTGGAGATGAATACGCTGTTATTTCTAATTTGTTATCTTAATAATCAATATAAGCATGGCTGCGTGCGTTCCAAACTTGTTTTGAACCTGAAACTTTTGTAATGAAACAGCTAATTTGTGATTACGCTTATGATGATTTTAAGCTTGTTGAATTTCATACAAGTAATGGTTTTCATTCAATAATTTGTATTCTGTTTCCGTTTAATAGGAGGCTTTGGGAGCTACCTGTTTGGAATGAGTGAAGCTGTGGCCAAACAATCAACAGAACATACTGATGCCTTTAAAAATCCATCCCTTTCTTGGATGATTGGCTTTCTGTTTGTTGTCAGCTTTCTTGGACTCTTTTCAGTGGTGCCTCTCCGGAAGGTACACTTTCCAACATATATTACCATTCAACTTTGTCATATGATTATAGGAAATTTAAAACTTTCCTCTGCATTTTATGTTTTGTTGAATTTATTAATTTTGCCAAAAACTAATATTCTTTGTTACCTGGGTTGCTTCCAGGTCATGATTGTTGACTTCAAATTGACATATCCAAGTGGCACTGCGACTGCTCATCTCATCAACAGCTTTCACACTCCTGCAGGAGCCAAGCTAGCAAAGTAAGGCACTGTCAGACCTAATGCACTTATGGTTAAATGATCATCCGGCATGTGAAAGTATCCAACTTTCTTTTTCTACCATTGCAGGAAACAAGTGAAGGTCTTGGGCAAGTTCTTCTCATTCAGCTTCTTGTGGGGTGTCTTTCAATGGTTCTATACTGCAGGAGATGGTTGTGGATTTGCTAGCTTTCCCTCACTTGGGCTTAAAGCATATGAAAACCAGTAAATGCATTATTTTCAAAAATTTTCATGTCTTTTTGAAAGTAGATACATTTATTAGGACGCTTTGTTTCAAATTAGTTGTGGTTTCTTTTAATAATATTGTTCTTGCTATATGTACAGATTCTTCTTTGATTTCTCAGCAACATATGTTGGAGTTGGAATGATTTGCCCATACATCATAAACGTATCAGTATTGCTTGGAGGAATTCTTTCGTGGGGTCTCATGTGGCCTCTGATAGATACAAAAAAGGGTGATTGGTATCCAGCAGACCTCGAAGCATCCAGCCTGCATGGCCTCCAAGGTTACAAGGTAAGTGTCTAATAAGGTTAAGATGACAAGAGTGCATGTTTTAACATACTTCTTGAAGGCTTTGTACATACCAACACTTTATGTGATGGACCAGGTATTTATTGCCATTGCCTTGATCTTGGGTGATGGTCTGTACAACTTCTTCAAGGTGCTAAGCCGAACGCTTGCTGCCTTGTTTTTTCAACTTCGAGTGAGAAATGCAACCAGTAATCTCCCTATTGCTGACCGTTCCTCTCCCGAGAGCTCCAAGATCTCCTATGATGAGCAACAACGAACCCGACTCTTTCTGAAAGATCAAATCCCAACATGGTTTTCTATTGCAGGCTATGTCGCGATTGCTGCCATCTCTACCGCCACACTTCCACATATTTTTCATGAACTCAAATGGTATTACATACTGGTCATCTACATCTTTGCCCCAACCCTGGCATTTTGTAATGCTTATGGATGTGGCCTCACTGATTGGTCCCTTGCATCAACCTATGGGAAGCTTGCTATTTTTGTAATTGGGGCATGGGCTGGTGCCTCACATGGTGGAGTTCTTGCAGGTCTAGCTGCCTGTGGAGTCATGATGAATATAGTCTCCACGGCTTCTGACCTCTCTCAAGATTTCAAGACTGGTTATCTAACCTTGTCCTCACCACGGTCTATGTTTGTGAGCCAACTGATTGGCACTGCAATGGGTTGCATAATTTCCCCTAGCGTCTTTTGGCTCTTTTTCAAGGCCTTCAAGGATCTTGGGACTACTGGAAGTCAATACCCTGCTCCTTATGCTACTGTGTATCGAAACATGGCTATATTGGGGGTAGAAGGCTTCTCGGCTCTACCAAAGAATTGCCTCTATCTTTGTTATGGATTCTTTGGTGCAGCTATTCTGATAAATTTGATCAAGGATGCATTGGGTAAGAAATGGGCTAGGTTCATTCCCAATCCAATGGCAATGGCTATACCTTTCTATATTGGCTCATACTTTGCCATCGACATGTGTCTGGGAAGCTTGATTCTATTTATTTGGGAAAAGATTGACAAGGTGAAGGCAGATGCTTTTGGGCCAGCAGTGGCTTCTGGTTTGATTTGTGGAGATGGGATATGGACTTTGCCTAGTTCAATACTTGCTCTAGCAGGTGTAAAACCACCCATTTGCATGAAGTTTTTGTCAAGGGGAACAAATAGCAAGGTTGATGCATTCTTAGGGTCATAAATCCAAGATCTGATCAGCTTGAATAGAAGCTGTGAAGTAAGCTGAACTGCTTCCTAGATTAAGGTTATGAAGTTTACATATCAAGTTCGACTCTTCTAATACTGTGAACAGTCACCTGCCATTTTGTGGAGCCAATAGCCTTTTTCTCTATAGTCATTCTGGAGAAGAAAAAGCAAATGCTCATTTGCTTATACATGCTTGGTAGTCAATCCTTGGAAATATGCTTGTAGTTTTTTTTCCTTGTCAAGTTTGAAGAAGATAGTGGAACAGATGAATCAAACAATGTGAAAATGGAAAATTACAGTTTCCTTTGTAAACTTAAATCATAATATCAAAAGTGAGTGTGGAAATGTTACAGGTTAAAGTCATGTCGATTTTGAACAGATTGCGGTTGTATTTGTTGATTTCTTCTTCCTTATTCATATATGATCCTCCAAAATCACACCCAAGACCTCTTTGCAAATATCTGTAAAACCAAGTCAATTCAGAATCAGTTCTGTCCAGAGTCCATACTGGCTGTGCTTGCTTTCACTGCTCTATTTTTTTGCTTCTGGTTCTGATATTTTTTTATGTTTGCTTGGATGTTGAGCTTGGGATGAATTCAAACAATTCAAGTGCTGTGGTGGGTGGTCATTGTTGAACACTCTAGGTTCCTATTCCTGTTATTTCTTCCATCTGTGAATCATTTCCCAACAGCATATGCTATTAGCTCTGCATCTCGCTGCATGTCGATTCATGTAGAGTTTATTTTGTGACCAATATGTATTTACCGTTCATGAGCTCTTGTTTTTCTGTAATCTTCCCTTCTGCTACCAAATTTATGCTAGGTAAAGTCTCAGCTACTTATAATTTTTTCATTGTTTTCTACTATAATTTATCAATTTTCTTTCACAGATAACTGAAGGGGAGAGACTTGCACTTACACTGGTTTAGCCATGATAGTGCTCATGGCGGGGATGCGAAACTCGTTCCCCTTGTATCGAAAAACATGCTTACATAGGTCAATAAATGTGCTTGAATTGAAGCCACACATGCTGGCATCCAGCAATATGTACTGGTGTTCTTCCGATCTAGCATCTCATCAACAGTTAGGATTTGATATATGCTTCGCAAGAATGCATGTGCATGGGTTTGATATTTGTTCTTGTCGAGGAAAAAGTTTGTTTTCAGATTCCACAGAACTACTAATGGAGCCGCTGCAATTAGTAAGGGGAAACGAGTTGTTTAAGCAGGAGTTTGTCAACATTTTGCATGCACTTCATGTATTTTCACTGCTCCTGATACATGATAATCTCAATCAATATTCAGTGAGTACACAAATACAATCACTTCTTAACTTAAGTGCCTGTTTTGTATTGCTTTTGAAACTAGGTGCGTTTTGAAATGTCTTTGGCATGAAAAAACATCAAACTAATGCTTTTTAGTGTTTTTTTTTTTTTTGATAATTTTGATGTGTCAATCTAAAGAATAATAATAAAATTTTAAAAAATAATTTTAATGTATTAAAAAAAAAACACTTTTAAAAACATAATGCCAAACACATACTCACAATAACTAATTTAATGAGTTTGGCCTCATTGTCTTGCTGCAGTCAAATTATATGTAATTGTAAATAGGTGGTACAATTTCACCGTTGGAAAGCTTCAGGCTTGCTAAATGCTCAATCCGAAGTAGAAACTGGGGATGCGGTACAATCATCAAAATCACAGCAGGAAATGGTTAGTAGCCTCAAATCCCAATTCTTAAAGGATCACCAACTGGTAAAAATTATCTTCAGCTGCACATATTGCTGCAGGAATCAGCGAAATCTCTTTGATTGGGATAAATTTTGATCAGCTGCAATTGTCAGTTTGGAAGAGTATACCAGTAAACAAAACAATGTAGCGTGGCTAACATGAAAATGCTAGCAACCCAATATAGTTGTCAAGACTCGAGAACATTCAAGAGGAAGACTACATACAAGTCCGTGAGCTCTCCAGAAAGGAAAGCTCATTAGTAATTCCCTTGAAATCCTCTCTCTTTGTATTCAAAGTCTACGAACAAGATCAAACGCCAGAGGAACGTTAGCATACGCAAACGTGCTTCTGTTAGCTGGACCCAAAAATCAATATCCATATATACATATTTTCTTGTCAACTATTAGTTACCATATCATTTGGAGATGCGGTTGGGACTGGAGAAGATACACACCATAGCTGCCAGCTTTCCTAAGGAGTGTAAGGCTTCGTTTGTTTTTATACCAGCGGTTTGTGTTTTGCTTTAATAATATATTTTTAAGTGTTTTGTTAATCATTATGCGCCATAATTTTGCATAGGTTATATTAAAAACTCTTTTTCAAAACTTTATGACGTGAATTTCTTGATTACATAGTTAAATAATTTTTAATAAAATAGATAATAATCTGAAAAACTGAAAATTAAGTTTGATAAAATCTTAACTTAAAGATAACCTGTATTTAAGAACTAAAAGTTTTTTTTATCCCATAGATAACTAAATTTGGAAAATATACCATGGATAAACCGCAGAGGTGGCACAAGTGCAATTGAAGGATGTGATAAGAACTTGCATGGATATATATATATATATATATATATATATATATATATATATATGTGTGTGTGTGTGTGTGTGTGTGTGTGTGTGTGTGTGTGTGTGTGGTTTAAGCCCTACCTTCAGGGTTCAACATTAGGAAAAGAATCCCCTTCCATTCCCTCCCTTTGTAGGCCATCATCGGCTCAGCTCACGAGTTCCGAGATTTATCTAAAATACAGGGGAAGGGTCTGGATCCAAATTTCAGGTCATAAAAGAAAACATGGAAGGATTATACGAGAGCACGCACCATTCTTTATTTTTGGGCCAAGCTGATAAACCTTAATGACCTTCGTTCTAAACGCACGTATTTACCACTACAATGGATTTTGGGCTTAGTAATTAATACAAACAGGATAGACTGTGTATTCAGGGAAGAAGGAGAGGAATAAGTGGTGATGATATTTGCAAAATAGACTGGCTCTAAAGCTGAAGTTAAAAAATGATTCTGGAGCGGAGGTAAGGCCTTATATGATCTGTCTTCCCAGAGATGGAAGCCCTATATCACAGAGGAGGGTAGGAGGGCTTCAAGAAACTCTTTCCTTTCTGTCTTTTCAATTCTTTTCTTTCATTAGTTTATCTATTAACTCGCTTGTTAGCTTGAAAGCTTTCATTGCCTTGCCCAATCTTTGCTAGAAGGGCTTGTTCTCAGACCGGGGAATTTGAAGGAAGAAGCGGATGGCCGAAGAGGGAACTTAAGTAAGAGCCTTGGCTTTCCGTATCTTTACAAGAATTTTTTTGAAAATATACTGATAAACCCTATTTTAGTATGTAACCAATTATGTAAATATTTTAGTATGTAACCAATTACCATGGGTACATTAAATTTATTTATATACAAACCCTATTTCTCTCTATTAGCTTAATTGTCAGGTGCGAATGTAAGGGGTGTCCTATAGGGGCGTAGCATGATGAGATATGTATAGCAAATTTTGAGTTTGAGTTAGGGTGTGCACCTCTTGTAAAAACTTGAGACAGCTGGGGTTTTACTTGCTCACCTAGACTTACAAAGTACGCTTTTCAGAAAGTAAAGTTTCTTCGAATAAAAAAAAAAAAGAATGTAAGGGATGGTTGGTAAGAGACCCGGCCCTTGCGAATATTATTTTTTCCCCGCTCCCCCTTGAATAATTAAAAATTTTAGCTCTGAAATCAGTAAATTTTAACTTCTGCTCCCTTTAAATTTTTGTTTCTAATTTGGCCCTGCTAAACCTAATTAATGTCTTGGCTCCGCCCCTGTTAACTGACCCAATCTTTGGTTTTGCCACAGACAAATAAATAAATAAATATAGTAGGATACATGTAAGTCGGCAAGAAACAATTCTAGAGGCATTCTGTTGCTCAATTTGATGTATCATATATAAAATAATTTGCTGAAGTAGTGTATTTTGATGAGCATCATCTAATAAATTCATTATTATTTATACTACATCTTTAGCAGACTGAGTTATTGGCTTTGGCTGAATCCATAATGCCGTAATTTATTACGAGAGGGTTTTTTTTTTTTTTTTGATAATTATTGAGAGTATATTAAAAAGGCTATTAAATTAATAGCTAAATCAAAATATAGGAACAAGACAAAAAAAGAAGAAAAAAAAGAACAAATATAGGAAAAAAAAATTTATCTGCTACAAAAAAATAAATGAAGAGACTATCTAAGATTGATTTTGCCTAATGAAGTGATGGTGCTTTCAGCGTTTTGGACATGAAACAGTAATGATTGATTTTGCAGAGCTGTTTGAGTAAATTTCTACTTGAACATGTATTAGTCTAAAATAGTTTGTATCTATATATATATATATATATATATATATTACACCACTAAAACAAGAGCATATGATCAAAATTAACAAGTAACACTCAAACCAGCAAAAGACACAGAAATAATTAGCATTCCTCGAAGGCTAAAGAAGGCTAAAACCATGGGTAAAAAAAGTGAAACTTTAGGGGTTGACATGCCTTGCAGGCTAGTTTTTGGCAAGTATAAGAGAAAACCTCCCTGGATTATTCATTCATCATTTTACTACGTCAAACTGGAGGTCCACCAACTCTGCATCTACTAAGACTTCCGGGCACATATCGGCATGGATTATAATGCTCGACCTTGTCGGGATTACGGGGCATATGTTGGTCTGGATTATCTCCAAGCTGATGATCATCACTCCCTAATGGACTCGCTGCCATTATTGGGTTGGAACATGATACAAAAATAATGGTAACAAAGAGTATTATTGTCAAGTATTGATTATATTTTCTTTTAGAATCCATTTATGAAACGAAAAAAAAGCTGGGACTTTTAAGAAACAAAATGTTTAGGTATGTGTATGGAGCTAGCTAGTTAGGAAGACACAAGGGTGGTAGTGAAGATGGAGAGGTTCAGGCAGCTCGTGTGAACGATAATGAAGGAGGGGGTGTATATATATATATATATATATATATAAAACGTGAAACAGCCTATATGAGACACGAAGCATGGCACTAGATGCATACAGAATTCAAAAGGCATTTTGGATCATCCATGGATTCATCAAGTAGCCGTATAGACTACGATAAGGTTCAATTATACATTTCCACATTATTTCGAATTTCAACTCAAAGGAAATTCGAAAGGAAATTATCGAACACTATACAATTATAAAAATATAAAATAATATAAAGAGATTGAAAATAGATTACTTATCATAAGAATTAATTTTTTTGAATAAAATTTAAAATCAATTTTAAAAATTAATACGGTAATAAGTTATTAGAGAAATGAGACTCATTTATATGCATAACAATGCGGCAAAAATTCGATAAAGAAAAATGATTGGAAAGGTATGA
>Ga0307518_10003660_pt1 | contig 11053 bp, 12 predicted proteins | sample 25_EM_MG_FD_203889 | JGI IMG/M metagenome (GOLD analysis project Ga0307518, IMG submission 203889) | Populus trichocarpa ectomycorrhiza microbial communities from riparian zone in the Pacific Northwest, United States - 25_EM | ecosystem: Host-associated > Plants > Roots > Unclassified | place... | reverse complement strand
AAAAATAGAAAACTAAAAAAAAAATCAAATCATCTAGCTTTGATCTTCGATTACAATTAGAATCACATTAATTAAGAAACATTAAATCTTAAAAAAAAAAGGAACAAATTACATTTCAAAATTATATAAAAAAAAATCAATAACAATTGCATTAACCAATTAAATCTCCAAAAAAAAAAAAATAGACTCAAATTCGTTCCTATTTCACACGATCAAAAATAGACAAAATAAATAAATGGAGTGAGATAATGACCTGAGAGAAAGAAGAGAAACAAAATGCCATGAAGTGAAACGGAAACGCTTAAAAGGCGTTAAAGCACAAGACGACGCCACAGAGAGAGAGAGAGAGAGAGAGGCAGGATTCAGTTTTTAGAGAGAGAGGAAAAAAATGAGAGAGAAGGAGATGGATCAAAATTATTATTTTTTTTTTAAGAAATATAGACAGCGAGAAAAGAGGAAGGGTAGTTCTAATTGTTTTTCCAGTACATGGTAAGGGATTCGTGCGCGTAGCCGTTGCGTGAGGGAAAGGGAGACTAAGTCAAGTCCAAATTTGCTACTTTATCATTGAATCCACACGTGGCATCCATGCACGTGAAGGTGCAAGTCTTTCTATCTTGTGCTATGGTGCAGCTGAGTGTTTTTGTTTCTTTTCAGTGTTTGCCTGATTGGATGAATAAAAGTCTTCTTATCCTTTAATTGGTTGTGGTTAATACAATTACTTATTTAAAGTAGTTGGATCTCACATATCCCTTAATGATAAGTTGACTTCTTTTTTTTTTTAATTTAATGTAATAATCTTACCAATTCTACAATAATGTTGTGGAATAATCTCAAAGACTAGTGGAAAAGGATTGATAGAGGGGATATAGAGAAAAATTATTTGTATGAGGTAAATTTATTAAATTTTACTACATATATGTTCAGGTTAATTATTTAAAATAATTTTATTTTAATTTTTTAAAAAAAATTAATTAAATTAATTTTTATTCAATTTAATTTAAAGCTCGATAACAATAAAATTCCAGGGTGGTGGATCATGAGGTATTAAATTCAAATCTTTTAATAAGTTCAAAGATATTATGTGTTTGTTTTTTTATAAAATTTAATTTGTTCGAGAAGTATCGTAATTTTCAATTCCATGATCACACAAAGCAGTTTGAGACCAGATTTTGTGAACATGGTTTAGATGGTGCTAGATTAGTTTAAACTAGCTATTTTGCCGTGCTCCGCTAAAAATTGTATATTATTTTTTTTCAAAAAAAAATTGGATATACTGACTATTTTGATGCCTTTTTTACATAAAATGTTTTAAATATAAATAAAAAGCTTATGCAAGTATTTAATTAAATAAATAAATAACTATATATGTAAATAAATAAAAAAAGCTAGGATTACTAACAGATGAAACTATGTTATTTTTGAAAAATTTCATGGTGGAAGGTTGTAAGCTTTATGGGAAATATTCGAATTCATTGGTTCTTGCGATAGTCTCCAAAAAAGTAATTTTCTTAACTAGGATCTTATCTATTCGAGTTCCTCAATTAGATTTCTCCTTTAAGTTTCTTACCTTTTTTCAATAACAATTACTAAATTGAGTTCTAAAAACTTTTACTTTTACTGATAGAGCTTTTCGTACTAAAATGTATTAAAATAATTTTTTTTATTTTTAAAAATTATTTTTAAGATCAGCACATCAAAACGATCCAAAACATAAAAAAAATAATCTTTAGTAAAAAAAAATTATTTTTTTTAAAACGCGGGTACAACCGCGTTTCCAAATTCTCACAAACGAGAGTATGAAACGCAATTAGGCAATTCTTGAAAATAATGTAGAATTACACCTAAAAGGATGCAGAATTCAATTGAGAATTTTAATTGGGGTTCTGACTGAGAATGGTTGGATAGCATGAGAAACTAATTTTGAGCATATTTGGGTTAGTAACTTGAAGTTAGGATGATAAGCAAAGAAGTCACTTAAAAGTGTATTAAAAGCTAAGAAACTCAATTTTGAGTTGCTGCATCATGAGAAGAGTAAGAAATAGTATTGAATTACTTGATTATTTTTTTGCAAGTTTTCAAAAAATAAAATAGGGTTGATGTAAGAAACTTAGAATTCAAAACTTGGCATGGGCTGAATTTCTAATTGAATTGAATAAAATATTAACTTGATTAAACATGATTAATTTAACAAAATATAATCTAAACTTGTTCAGATCAACACAATAAAAATAAAATATTATTTTAATAAAAATATTTAACCAATGACCCACGATCGACTACGAAGTGATCCAAACTCTCTTTCTAGATCAATTCTGATAGATTTGATAACTATAAATGCAACAAACCGTCCAGTGATGCACCCCATGGCATGATTTTGAAAACAGGAAAAACAACAGAAAAATGTCTTGACAAACTTGCATGATGAAATGTCAATCTTGTCTGATTCCAATTACATAGACAACCATGTTGACGTCCATTGCTCCTTCCATTGATCTATTTATTTATTTATTTATCTCTTGATTTGATTAATATTTTGAGATCTTTCAATAATACATGCACAAAATGTGATACCATAATATCATTTTCCAAGGAGCTTTATATAGCATTGAAACCACCCTAAAAACCTAGACTTTATTTTAATAATTAAGCAACAACCATATAACTTCCACTTGTCTAAAAAAAATTGAGAAACGTGTTGAACCTTGCCAAATGGCTACAGGAGTAGCTTATTCTAGCCAAATAGGCAAATAGGGTTATTATTAGGGTTATTAAAGTTCCCTGGCAACAAGTAAATTGGATCTGAAGAGGGAGACATGTCATGAGGTAATAAGCAAGGGCCTAAAGGTTCCCTAAAGTTTCGTTTCTGATCAAAACTATTCTCTTCCCACCCCTATTGACTGAGAGAGACAAGAAAATATTTGAATGATTTTGCCATGTGGAAACTCCATTTCCTTTGTCAACACTCAACACCTCTCTCTTGACCTCCTCACCGACCTCACCGACAGCAGCAAGCATGGAATTTCAGATATCTCAATGTCTGTTCACCATCAAAAACTACTGTGGGAGTGGGTTCGTTCTTACATTGCATGCCAAGAACTTGTATGTCTTGTCACTTTGAGAAACATAAGAGACATGATGATCATAAAGGAGCTGCTAGATTGGTTGTATCAGTTATTATAGTTCATCAGACGTGTGGTTTCTCACCAACTTGTGGAGATGTCTAGACATACAAATCCAAAAAGTTTCAGGAAGTTTATGGCTGAAGTGCATAATTAATGCTGAAATGATGTCAAAGGAAAATCTATGAACCTCAGGCTTCAATGCCATGCGTATAAGCATTGCGGTCCACAACTCTGGGGCCAGCTTTACTGCTTGACGTAGATAGTGAAAACCCTTGGCAACTCTCGTGTGCGTGGCATTTACCTGCAAAGTTGAGGTTAGAAAGCAAATAACAAAACCTAACAGCAACCTCTCCAAACATGACAGCACAAAATCTTCCCATGCAATACTCTTTCTTCGGTCTCATGACTGTGTTTGTATTAATAACCAATCAATAGAGCTCTAAATTGAACTTTCTATAGTTACGTGTGGTTTATTTGTAACAGAGTTGCAACCTGCATTCGTCTGTTACAACCTGCATTCAGGAATTTATTCTAGGGTCTACAACACGATGAATTCTCCAGCTATCAATAGCCAGATTGTAAGACTAGAGCAACAAAGTGAATTTTAACAAACCTCAGAGTCTGACGCCTCTCTTGCTTCAGGTTTCTCATTTAACACGCCAGCAACTTCATCCTGTAGAAAAACATCTGCCGCTTTAATCACATCACGGAGAAGAAAAACGCGCACCCTGCCACCTTTTTCAGATAGAATGAATAGCAAAAGATCTTCTGTGGCATTAACAACAGAACGCATGTCAAATGATTTCCATCCCAGCGGATCTGAAGAATTTCCTTCAGAATCAGGGGACTCTTCAGTTGAGTCTGAAGCTTGTTCAGATATTGCTTCCCCCTGGAACAAGACAGAAATGACTTCAGGAGATTACTCAGAGCAGAGGTACATTAATTTGATCAACCATATTAAATTCCATATTATAATCAACCTTTGAAAACATTATTAAAATAAAAGAAAACGAAAAATTATAGAGTGGCAGGAATGTCTTTCACTATAAGATAAACAATGCAAGCACTATGGCATTAGAAGTCTGTCGAATTGTGAGTTCTGAAGTAACCCACCAGGCGCTCTAGCCGATTCCATCTTATAGATCCATCATTGCAGATGAGAAGTTCTCTCAAAATTCTTCTCATATCAGGATTTGAGTCTGCCAAAAGCCTCCCTATTACAAAGGGATATGCTTTTTCAACAACTTTGAAATTAGAGTCCAGAAGTTTTGCTGTGCCTTCAAGTGATCCAAGTGCTCTTATCACCAGAGCATAGTCTGGGGGAAGTGAGAAGTTGAATTCATACATAACATCATATAGTTGGTTCAATATGGCCTGAAACCAAGGGAAAAGGTCAACATGAGCTTTGCAGAAGAAGAGAAAGAGATTAGAGGCATAGCAGATTCCTTAAAATCCATTAAGCCATGAGGCTCACTATTCAGTGCTTCAACATCATACAAATTTACATAAATTCTTCCCCCTTTTTTTTTTTTTTTTTTTTTTTGTGTGTATGTATACAAGGGAACATGAACTGCAGGTGCAAACCTCAAAATCTCGAGAATGTCTTGTCCCATCACCAAAGGATGCTTGCAGTGCATCTGAAACTGATTGTATGTCAATCCCTTCAGGAATAAATCCCAAAGAAAGAAAATCATTTGCCAAACCCAGAGAGTCACGATTAACAAAGTGCACAAGCTGAAAGAAATGCAAATGCATCAACAAATGCAAAATCTCAATTCTAAAGCAAATTGCATGGAAGCATTCAGCAGCAGCATATATCAAAGACAAGTAAATTTGCACACAAGCATTCATCAAAAGCACATGCACTCTCAAGCCACGGAAGTTTCAACATTACATGAAGTAGCTTGTGGTAGTTTAGGTGAAAAAAATGAAAGCATGATAAGCCAATCACTTAAATTGACAAGTCATGTTAAAATATGGCTGTGATAAGGAATGAAACTGACATTTGAATTCATCAGAAACTGTCCAGACTGGAAATATGTAACAACTAATATACTATCTACAAGAATACTTAAAAAAGTTTGACTAGTAAAAGGTCTACAAGCATAACGAAAGGCTAGAGTTGGTATACAAGAAAATTACTAATAGAAGTCATTACCACTTGAATAAGTCCCACACGGTAATGGCGAGGAATATCCCCCATCATTCCAAAGTCAAAATATGCAAGAGAGCCGCTGTCAGTAGCAACAAGGTTCCCTGGATGAGGATCAGCATGGAAAAAGCCCTCCTCAAGCAACTGCCTCAAGGAGCAGTATAATCCCTATAAAACCAATAAAAAGATTAATAGTTCATCTACTAATCCATGATCTGAAAGGCTTGAGTATTTAGTTAACACGGACAAGGAACAAAGGATGATCATTATGACCTGTCGAGGTAAATAATTCGGACTGCCCTATAGCAACATACCAGGTCAATCAGCTTCCTTCTGTTCAAACATGCCCTCTCCAGGGCAGCTTGATCAGTTAGTTTGATTCCATCTATCCATTCCATTGTAAGAACAGCCTTGCGAGTGAATTCCCAATATATTTTAGGAACTTTAATGCAATTTTCTTTCTCATTTTTCACAGCATTACCAATTGTAGCATTTTGACGACTTTTTGGATCATTACCTGATGAAAACAAGCAGAGTTCATTAATCTGAATTTGCATGCTTGAGAAAGTAACCAGATCACCAGATGAAAATCATGGGATACATATAATAACACCAACACACAGCAATACTCACTGACGGGGAAAAACTGGAAATTAACCTCATACACCATGCGTGACTAATGAGTTTTCATAATTGAACTTATAGGCAGCACAAGAGTTATAAATGCAACTTCCTCACATGCTACATTTGACCATTGGCTTTTCATGATTCAAATTTAACTTGCAAAATATAAATATAGGAATGCTTTATGGGTTTGTTGTTCAATAGTTAATTTACACCTTGTCATGAAGAAGACACCTCACCAGTGGATTGATCGAAATGTGTCGTTATACAAGGGTTAAAAACTTTGGAATTCAAACAGGACACTGAAAGTCATATAGGACATACTAATGGCCTTTGTCAACTTAATCATCTACACATGAGTAATAAGGGTGAAAGAATCAAAGAACACGCATAGGTCATCACCATATAGAGAAGCAAAGCGTTCAGCATTTTTCCCCTCCAGGATGTAATCAATTTCATCAAACATGTGCCTGACCTGTTCATTCAAGATAGACCTGAGGATGTCCATAAGCATGTACAACCTCATTAAAAAGATTGTGAAGATGCTATGCGTGTAAACGAAAACTGAGAGGAATATATAGCATGAATAAAATTCTAAGCAATTCATGTCCATATGTGTTCTTGTTTGTGTGAACATGGGAGAGAGAGAGAGAGAGAGAGAGGCCACTCCTTAAATTTCCTTTTTGTCTGTTCAGTGAAAAGTAAGCTCCTCTTGTTATGATTTCCTATTGTCATATAACTTAGAACAGCAAAACTTGGTAATCTAGATCTGAGATGTACTTTACCCTACAATTATCTAAATATTATGGAACTACAAAGGTGGGGACAAAGGAAATATTGTATCAATAGTACATCTCCCAACACCTGGCCTCACGTAGGCCATTAGCTAAATCTATTCAAAGACACACAGAACAGACATTAGTACTGAAACTTAAATTTTTTGTTAGCATGTCAAAAGAATTATCAAAGCTTTTTTCGTAGACGTGTTCTAAATTCCATGCACCAAGCTGCCCAGCCTGAACTTTCATTGAATTCAAGAATGTCAGCATTTTTTGGGGTTCATTGGGAGGCCTATTGGGCTTCAAACTACACAGTAGGGATAGCCCACCCTCTCATCCCTCTCCCTCAAATCCTAGTGTGCTTGGTAGGAGCCAGATTGATGCTGGGTCACCTTAAACCCTTTCAAGTGACTCACTTGACCAGTTAGGCAAGCTAACATTGTGCCAAGTACAGCGAGTACTTTCATAATAGCTAATAAAATATGAAACCCTTTAAACTGGCAAATAGAAATTGATATATTTTTTCATGGTCCAAAAAGTCTGGTCCGGCAAGATGAATTTAATCTACTCCAAAAAAGTTTTTGGAATTCATGAGTATGATATGCACGCGGTACTTCTATTAACTTTCTTGCATATCTCACCATCTCATTCACTGCTACTAATAGATCCTTGCGTGCCTTTGCAAAACGCTTTAATTGGCCGCCAACCATGCAGAATAACAGGGCATCAAGAGTTAATAAAAGATGCATACCAGGTCTCTGCACTTTAACAGCTACGAGTTCACCAGAATGCAGATGAGCTGCAATACTTGAAACAAGTGGAAAGATTTAGTTTACTTTCTTAAAAGTCAAAACAAAAAGATCATCTCCCAAACACCAAGATACTCCTCTTAATTATAAAGGTAAGTTGATATTTTATACAATTAAAATAAGGGTATGTAATCTTCCCACTAAACAGAAGAGATCATCTAACCTTTATACACCTGTCCCAAAGACGCTGCAGCAATAGGCTTTGGACTTATGTCAGCAAATATTTGTGTGATAGGGCGACCCAGCTGGGATTCAATTGATTTAATTGCAACATGAGTTGAAAATGGTGGAATTTGATCCTAGCAATAAGAGAAGGACTTGAACTATAAGACCAAGAAAATAAGTAAAAAATTACAAAATCTCCATTTGTAAAGTCTAAGTCGTGAAATCAGATCATACAACCCACTAATGGAATCACTTGTGGAAGAAGGAAGCCATACCTGTAGTTTAGCAAGCTCTTGACAATACACAGTCGGCAATATATCTGGTCTAGTGCTCAGAGCCTGTCCAAGCTGTAAATTCAAATGGATTGAATAAGAGAGCAATTCTGTCCCGTTACAGAATTTTATGCTGTTTAATTCTTCAATCCTAATAACTATCGATCCAAAACTGCAGAAACTATTATGCTGCAATTATTATTATGATTTACGCCTCATTCCATTCAATGCACTACGCAGATGATGTTCCAAAGTTTCACATCCACATATGAAAGAACAACTGCCAAATGCTAGCTCCTAGACATTCAAGTAACTTGCCAACTTTACCAATTAAGCAACAACTTATTAATTTTTCCATCACCGCCTAGAATGGAAAACAAACTGATGACATTTCCAGTAGCATTTAGCATGATAACTTCACATGGCAACATAAGATGCGGAACGAAAAAGAATTAGAAACAAATTCAAAAGAATTGCACTTTCCTTGACGTAAAAAGGTCCCAAGCGGATCAAAGTTTCACGAAACTGCACAAAAATCATAACCCAATTGCAATAAATTTCCTCTTTTTCAAATAATCAAAATTGAAAAAAAAAATTAAACTAATCAAACAAACAAGTGACGTAATTTATTACATGTCAAGCATAAAAGAAAGACAGAAACAACAAAATTAATATACCTTAACAGCACGTTTTTTGATGTCGTGTACGAACAACTGCCAGGCGGTAAGTTTCAAAACATGAAAGGAAATGATAGTTGCTCTATATAAAGCTAAAAGGGGACCGAATCTATAAATTATTGAATCTTTTTTAGAGCTATAACTAAGAGCTTGTTTAAATTCACTTTCCAGTGATTCTTTCCTCAGTTTCGCATACTCCGCCGACGGCCTTCCGCCGTGTACACTCGTATGCGCCGTAGAAAACCTGCAAAACAAATAAAGAACAAAATGAGAGAAATGATGGAAAACTATAAAATTCTTTAAAAAAATGTTAAAAATTCTCTTCGCGTCAAAATTAACTCACGATTTTTGATGCGGAAATTGATTGCGCTGGGAAGTGAAATTTCGGATGATTGTGGAGGCAGTGCCATTGGAGAGAAGAGAGAGTTGGCGGTGACGCTTGAGATAGACAAAGGCATTCCTCATTGGGTGAAATGGGATCTCATCAAGATTGAGTAGAAGAGAGTGAATGCATCAGAAGGAGAGTTTGCACAGTAGGTGTTTGCCAAAATGCTCACACGTAGACAAGCGGGGAGGGGGCTTTTTGGTTTCGCATATGATGACAGGGAGAGAGAGAGAGAGGTGTCTGCTTGGGCATTCAATAGCTGACACGTTTGAGCTATTTGGCACTGTAGGGAACAGTTACACCATAATGAAGTTGTGGATATATATGCGTTGGAACAATTACAATTGGCTGTGTTTGATTGCAGGAAAGTGAATTCCTGCTTTTTTATGTTTGGCAATAATATAGAAAAGTAGTCAAAGGAAACTGAATTCCAATCAAACTAAAAAAAGCAACGTTATCAAAGAAAAGTGTTTTCCTTCTGTTAAAGAAAGGAAAACACTTTCCTTTTTTTTCAGCGTCGTTCATTTTTTCATACACAGTCTCCTTTTCGTCAAAATCAATTGGAAGCTGAGCAGAAACAAGAGCATTTTTCTGGAACAAAGCATTTGTCTGGACCAATTAATTTCAGGTATTTTTTTTTCTCTTTATTTCCTTTATGTTTTTATCTTCTTCTTCGTAGATCTGTAAACATAATGGCATAAATTCTTTGATATTCTTGATAAATCTGCTACTGTCATATTTTTTCCATAACATTTCCATAACTCTTCATCTTATCTCGTCACTTTCCACAGTTAAAACTAATCAAGCAACCCAAAAAACACACATTTTTTCCATGACTGTTTTCTTCTCATAATCCGCAGCTCAAAGCATCTAACCAAACAGGGGGGAATTTCTAACCAAACAGAGAGACAAAACCGGGGGGGAGATAACTGTGAACAGAGAGAGGAAGGCTATACCATAGGGAGTGCCAAACAACTATTAGACAGATAGGTCGCAGGGGGCTGCAAGTCTTGCCCTTCTATTTCTTCCCCTCAAAGAGCATAGCGAAGGTCCATAGAGAGGCAAAACGGTGGGGTGGGGCGATTTATGTGAACGGTGAGAGGCAAAACAGGGAGGCCCATTTCTGTTAACATTGAGAGGCAAAACATGGGGGGCGATTTTTGTTAACATAGAGAGGCAAAACGGTGGGTTGGGGGGGCGATCGATTTCTGTGAACAGAGAGAGGCCAAAACGGGGGGGCGATTTCTGTTAACACAGAGAGGCAAAACGGGGGGGGAAGATTTCTGTGAACTTTACTGTGAAGCAGCCCCTCCCTGTCCCCGAATCCGGCCACCATATATTTTCTGTCAACCCTTGCTCTTGTTTTTGTCAAGTCACGGCGTTACCAGAGCAAGTAGCCGGGGGAGAGTGGAGGAGAAACCGAGAGTGAGAGGGAACAGGGGAATGGGGGAATGAGAGAAACCGAGAGGGAGAGGGAACAGGGGAATTGGGGAAACTGGAACCGGGAGAGGGGAATTGGAACAGGGGAATTGGGGGAACTGGAACCGAGAGGAGAGGGGAATGAGAGGGCAATGGGAACAGAACAATTGGGGAATGGTAATGGGGAATTATCAAACCGATAGCTGTGAGGGGAATGGGTGGGGAATGGGAGAATGAGATGGGAACAACGAAATTATAACAGAACCCTAATAAACATAAATTTGTGTTTTATTTTGCTTTGATTAATTTATGATTAGTGTTTGATTAAATTTGTTATATATGGATAAATTTGTGTGACTATGCCGGTAATTATATGGATTTCATTTCGCAATGTTTATTGATCGTTGTGAACTTATGAGATGTATAATTTTCAAAACGGTTTTATCATCGAGAAATTGAATGTTATGGTCTTAAATAATATATGTTAAGACCTTGTTTGTTTAGGGAGTCAGATATAATTGCCATAACTATTATACATTGTCCGCTTCTTTCTGCATAATTTATTGTATTCATTGTGTAAGTATTTTATATGCTTTTTTTAATATTTATTTCCCTAAATTTTTAGGTTTTGTTATCAGAAAACTTCACT
>Ga0307518_10003659_pt1 | contig 11053 bp, 18 predicted proteins | sample 25_EM_MG_FD_203889 | JGI IMG/M metagenome (GOLD analysis project Ga0307518, IMG submission 203889) | Populus trichocarpa ectomycorrhiza microbial communities from riparian zone in the Pacific Northwest, United States - 25_EM | ecosystem: Host-associated > Plants > Roots > Unclassified | place... | reverse complement strand
ACCCTGGATGACTGGATCATCAACTGTGTTTGCCTACAGTGATGTGATTCAATTGAGCAAGAAGATCCATCAAATACGAAACTTCACTTGGTGTCTTGAGGAGCATAAGGAAGCTTAGAATTGAGCTAAGAGCCTGAGACAGATGAGTTGGCACAATTGAAGCAAGCAACATTGGGAGGGTGGTTCAGAGATAAGGGGTTGTCACAGTAGTCGCATGATTATTCAGCTGTCACACTTCCCCCTCAGTGCATGACCCTCTTAGTGCATCAAGAATTCGGACTGCCCGACACCATGCATTATGAGAAGTTCTACTGTACGTAGCCTCGTGGATAGCCTTGCGTAGCCCTCGTGTAGAGTAGTATATATACAGTGCAATCCAGCACCCAGAGGCTCTCCATTCGAGCTCATCTTGGGTTATTGCCCTAGTCCTCGCGTCCTATTCTCTCAAAGCCCCAGTGTGTAGTAGGGTCCTTGGTGTTTTCGCCTAGGGTCGTCTCATCAAGCCATCCTGCCAATGAGGACCTGGACAGCTCAGTGATGTTGACGTCCATGGTGCCAAAGATGGTGCCCGGCGAGTTAGGATGGAAGCAGGTATGACCTGGGGATCGTGATTGCGATTGAGAACGGCATTCTCCAGAGTATGATGTGGGTGTTACACCGCCCCCTCCCCCTGGAGAAATGAGACGTTCCTCCAAGGGTCAACTGGACGGGCCCGCCCCAGTGGGGTCCTCTGGATGGGCTGAGGGGATGTACATTGAGAGCAGGCTCACCTGCTCGAATGCCACAGAGGTCTGCTGCTGTGAGAAGGTGGAGGCCTTCTCTGCCTCTTCAGCGCGCTTGCACCAATAGTCACATTTGCAATGCATCAACGCAAGGTTGTCCTCAAGGCCAGACATGCGGGCACTCCATCCGAAGACGCGTGCAAGGCACCATAGGCAGTCCTCGTGTGCTCCCATGATAGAAGATGTCTCCAGGACAATGTCCAGAGAGACATGTTTCTGGTACTCCAGACACGTGGGACACTGGTGGTCCTTGTCATGGAGCAGGAGACCAGTAGTGGTGGCACACCACCGGTCAGGGGAACAAGAATGACGAGGGGAGGGCAAACATGGCACCCTCCTCTTGTCAGAACAACGATGAGCCTGGTCCTGGTGGGACATGGGCTCATTAGAGGATTCATCTGTGTGGCTACAACGTGCAGACGGGGAAGGTGATCAGCGGCAGTTGTCAGCCATGATGTTTATCAAAGTGGTGAGGATGCAGTGGATGTGGTAATGGGGAGAGAGCAGGATGGGTGAGCGAAGCGAAAATTGATGAAAGTCAAAATTGAAAGTCAGTGAATATACGGGAATTGACAGTGGACTGAAACAATGGAGACTCTCAACACATGTAATCCAGACTGATGCATGCCAGCAGTCCCAATGATCATGTGAGGTAACTGTGAGAGTTCCACACTTGTTCACTTCAATGCTGCTTTCTAGACTACCATGTAGTCATTCACGCACGCTATGCGTGCGCTGACTGCCCTTGGGCAGTCGTTGTACTGACTGAGCTCCATGGAGCTCAAGATAATCATCCAATGCTTCAAGATTCCTGCAGTGTGCGTGCGGCTCCCAAGTAGAGTCACCCAGGTTCCATTTCACCAAGAATTCAACTTTATTGCCCACCCAGCAGTGGGCAGTTATCTCATCGACGAGCCATTTGGTGTCGTCTGGGGCCCATGTCGTAGAAGGCTTGGGCATCCCGCTTCGGGAAGAGCCTACCGTTGTTGGGCTCATGCTGCCTCAGCAAGTTGACATGGAAGGTAGGGTGTATTTGTCGATCCTTGAGCTGTTGAGGCAGCTCGATAGTATAATTATCTGTCATTGGGTTACTCGCGACAACTCTCATTGGCCCAATGTATTTGGGCAAGAGCTTTTGAGCTCGTCCCTTAGGCAAGGTAAGGTTTTTGGTTGACAGATACACTAACTCCCCCACATCCAGTGTTGGGGAATCCTTGCTTTTTTTTATTAGCATGATGTGTTTGTATCATGCAGCTCTCAATTATGGCATCAAGGGCCATCACTAGGTTGTCCTGCACCTGGCAGACGAATCCTTGGATGCCAGGCATCATCTTTGGAGCACTTCCATGCTCAAGTTGTGCCATTCGGGGCATATATCCGTATGTGAGTTTGAAGGGTGTGAACCCAGTCGATCCACTCACGCTCAAGTTGATCGCGAACTCAACCATGGGTACCTTCTCAACCCAGTCCTTCTGATCTGGCGAGATCATGCTGCGCAGGATCTGCATGATTGTCCTGATCGAGCGTTCAGATGCTCCGTCCGTTTGGGGGTGAAATGCTGTTGACATCAGGAGCTTTACTCCAAGAAGTCGATGTGTTTCTCTCCAAAATTGCAATGTGAACTTGGTGTCTCGGTCAGAGACGATTGTCTCAGGTAGTCCATGTAAACAGACAATTTCTTTCACAAAGAGCCATGCTAATTGCGAGGCTCAGATAGTTGTAGTCACTGGCACCAAGTGTACCAGTGAAGTCATGTGACAGAGCACGACCCACAAGTAGTTGTGCTTGCCTTGTTCAGGGAACGGTCCCACAAAATCCATCGCAATGGAATTCCAGGGTCTTCGGGGAATTGGCAGAGAATGTAACAGCCCCACTGGTTTCTCGTTGCTCGTCTTCGTTGTCTGGAAAACAGGGCATGATTGACAGAATCAATCTACTTCCTTGCTGAGTCCTGGCCACCAGTACCACCTGCAGATATAATCCACCATTCGCAGTGCACCTAGGTGTCCCAGTACCTTGTGCACGTGATCGATGATACATGCGGTCATCGAGTCCCCCTTCTATCGTGTTCGTGGAACACAGAGGATTCTTTCTCCTCCACTGTTCATGGCATGGATCAGTCCACCGTCTATGCTGAATGTGGGGTGATGTTTTGGCTTCTCAGCCACTTTTGCAAGTACTGGGTCATCCCTATATCTGGTTCTTACAGCTTCCATGAAGCTGTCTTGCTGTTGGAAATGAGTGCAGGTGGCAGGCGACTGCCCTGCAGATTCGAGTAGAGTGAGGTCTTCACTCATATGTGTGGGAGCTGTTCTCTCCTTACTTGGTTCTGCGTGTTCATGCAATTCTGCTGCTTCAATACAGCGATCCTCTTGCTTCCCATGCAGTCTATTGCTGTGCCTCATGTTGTCTTGACTTGCTCTCATCGAGGCAAGTCATAGCTCCCTCAGTCAATCCTGGGGGAGGTCATCCCCCTCTGGGTCGAGTCTCACGTTTGTGTTTGCCCAATCAGCGCGTTCGTTCTGGACTCCCTTGCCTCCTTCCATCTCGTAGTAATGGGATAGACAGTTGGCAACCTTATTTTCGACTCCTTTCAGGTAGATGATTTCTGCATTGAATCGGGACAGGTAATCTGTCCATCAGATCTGTTGGCTCAACAGTTTTTGTTGCATGGAGAGGTACTTCAGTGCCTTGTGGTCAGTAACGATTTTGAATGGGAATCCGAGGAGTTTATCCTCCCATTTGAGAAGCGCTTCGAGTATCGCAAGTGTTTCTCGCTCAAACGTCCGATAGTTATGTTGGGTGTCTGTTAGTTTCTTCAACATGAACCCAGCTGGGCGGCATGTCTTCCAGTCTTCTCCCTGTCTGTAGAGTGCACCTACTCCATACAAGGATGCATCACATATGAGCCAAATCGGCTCGTCCGAGGCAGGATTTATCGGCCTCAGTATCAGATATTTGCATGCAAGGTCCTTGATTGCTTGGAAACATTGATCATGGATTTCTCGCCAGAGGAAAGGGTGACCATTCCTCTGGATGCCTGTGAGTGGTGTGGTGTATGCCGACACGTCTGGCATGAACTGTTCCAGGTACTTGACAAGTCCAACAAATTGTTGTACCTTGTTCAGGTTGTGAGGTTTCCTCCACTCGTATATCCTCACCATCTTATCTGTGTCTGCGTGGACACCATGCTCATCAATCATGTGCCCAAGGCAATTGAGCTTTTCTGCATACAAGTCACATTTTTCATGCTTGAGATAGAATTCTGCCTTCATTAAGGCATCAAGCACGAGTCACAAATGCCTCTCGTGCTCTTCAAGCGTGTTGCTAAACACAAATATATTGTCGAGATATACATGGATGAACCGTCCAATGTACTCTCACAGTACCACCATCATGAGTTGCTGGAATGTGGCGGGGGCATTGCAGTCTCCTTGCTGCATGACCTGACTCAGGAATGTACCAAAGATGGTTGAAAAGGCTGTCTTCTTAAAGTCTTCTGGCTCCACACGTACCTGTTCATATGCATTGGATAAGTCTATCTTCAAGCAATATCTCACTCTCATGATGTCCATCCTGATCTGATCTTGGTCAGAGAATGGGGTCACATCTTTGACCGTGTTGTCGTTGCGCTTCCTGCAGTCGATCACAGTCCTTAGTTTTCCCATCTTCTTCGGGATGCATAACATTGGTGCCGCCTGCAGCACGCTAGCCATGATCCACCACTTTGCACTCATGTAGAGTTGGATCTTCTCTGCCAGCTGTGGCTTCAGAGAGTCCAGGCAGCATGGCAGGTGGTAGGTGTACTGCTTCCCCTCGTCAACCAGGGGTATCTGATGATTCACTTCGCGGAGTGGGGGCAGCTTTGCCACTACTCTGCCCAATTGATTCTTGTATTCGCTCAATATCCTATTGTGCAGTCATGGGATATCATTGTCTGCGAGTTTCTTTGCGTTCATTGTGGCGAGTTGTGGGGGCAACTCTAGTTTTTCAGTGGGGGAAGAATGCTTCCCGCATGTCCCTCCCCCTGCCCCGAGTCAATGAGCTGCTGGTGGACATCCAATCCTCTTGCGAGCATTGGGCATCACGCTCATTTCAGTCTCTACTGAATTGGCGATCAAGTGACCCTCGATCCAGAGTGTATCCTCGCCAAAGTCGAGGCACACTCAGTGAAGTCTCAGGAACGGCAGACCTATTATACAGTCATACCAGTCAATATTGGCGACATTGAAATATGTGTTGTGGGTGACATGTCCCAAGCACACCAGTACATGTGCACCATGGGTGATGGTCGAGTGACTACCAATGCATCCTAGTTGCAACAGTAGCTGGGACTCCAGCATGAATGTAGCCAATTTTGCTACGGTTGCAAATGCAGGACTGACGAAATTCATTGTGCTGCCAGTGTTGACCATTGTCAATGCTTCGCAGCCGTTGACCTTTGCTCGCACTACAAAGCAGGTGTGCAGGTGGAAGGGTACCACTGGCCTAGGGCCAGGTGGGCCTGTCACTGCATTCATGTGCATCACATATCAAAATGTGTGGTCTGTAGCTTCACTATCCTTTACCGGCCATAGCGCCATCATTCGAGGAGTGACTCCGTTTGCTAGTTCCTCATCTGGAGGCAGGTTTTGAAGCCTGATCGCCTCGTACTCACCGAGTACATATGGTCCGTCAGGAATAATGTTTCGATCTGGCTGGATATACACCATATGTTCCCCACCTGCTGACATGCGTGCTCTGCCAAGTTGGCGGTCAAGTGTGCAGAGCCCCTCCACTGTTTGAAGGAGCTCGAATTGCAACTGCTCTGTGTGTCAACTGACACATTGGAGTGTCGCCCACATGCCCTGCAATGGATGTCCAGCGAAGTTGACCCATGCTGAAGTTCTGGTGAGAGCCGTGTGCAGGTCCTCTGTGGTGTCCTCTGGTTGTTCCTGTGTGCCATCCCTCGGGGCACTCAGCACCTGGAGTGTGTGGTTGATTAGACTGCACACTTGGTTTGTACTCTGTCGGATTATTGCAGCCTGTGGGTCACCCAGCAGGCTGCACTCGAATATCCATGCTATGGATTCAAGTTAATTGAGAGGTTCGTTGGCAGCCTCAAGCCGCTCTTGTGCGAGACCCACAAACACCACTCCCATCTCTGGGATGGTGTGTTCACAAGCCATCCATCCGTCGTCATACGCCCTCCGAGCACTTCAGCTAGGAAATGCTTGTGCTGCCTCCAAGCCTGGACCTTCCTCGAGCTCAGATGCAATGACGTGCCATCGATATAAGCAACACGTGAGGCATTCACCATGGTGGGTGAACCTGAATCATTCGTCCCACTCCCATCGAGGGTTCACATTGGTGGCTGGCATCACGATGTTTTCCATCATGTTGATCACTCCCCAGTTGCTGATTCCTCTGTCAACAGCTACATTTACTGGAGCATCTACATGCTTGTGTCCCTGTCCAGGGGCTGGGACCTCCAGTAGGTCATTGATGTTATCCCCATGGTATCCATTCTTGCGGGGTTCAACAATCGCGGGTGCAGATACAGGGGCTGTACTCTGTGCCTCCTCTCAGTCCGACTCATCGTCGCTGTCGACCTTGTACTGTTTGATGCAGATGTCCATTCCGTCCCGTGCAGTCATGGATGAGCAATACATGACGTCCTCATCATGGGGGTCGTGGGCATACATCTGCCTGAGACATGCAACGGGTTCTCCATTGCTGTCTCCATCGTCATCATATATGTTGACAACATCTCCTTCGTCACTCAAGTACTGGGGGCCATCTACTGGGTCCCCTTCATTGTCACTCCCTGGTGACGGGTCTTGATCGTCCATAACTCCATGAGCAGTATTATCCTGCTCACCAGTGTCTTCAGCGGTGTCAGGCTCCTGCATGTCCGCTGCAAATAATTGGGCCTTATTTTGTTTCTTTGGTTTGGGGCAGTGGTCTGTGAAGTGCCCCACTTCGCCGCAGTTGAAACATCCTGCGTCCTTCCGTGAGAGTGTCCCTCTCGCTTTTCCTGAGGCTCCACCTCCTCTATTGTAGGTGCCTCAACCGGCGTCCCTTGTCCCAGGCCGCTGGCCATCCGTTCACTGCTGTCTTGCATGGGACAGTGCTTTCTTATACAGCACATTTTGCCTGTGGAAATACTTGTGCCCATTGCCAGAGTTCTCAGAACTTGACTTTTCCTTTGCAGGGACACCTGTGCTGGCCCCTCTGACCAAACTCTTCACCGCTTGAGTTCGAGAGTGATTGCTGATCATCTTCAGCACACTCTCCATCTTCTGAACCTCGACCAGGATTTGATCCATGGCTGAGTGTTCTGTGGATATTCTGCATGCTTTCACAACTCCTTCTGCCAATGACAATGGGAGTCCATTGATGAACTTCCTCCTCATGGAGTAATCATCTGGCGGCTGGACCATCCTGGCCGTGCAATGTCTCATGTCGTTGTAGAATGCGAGGGCCCCTCACTCAGAGGAGTACCTCGTCTTATCATATTTTTCAGCTGCATTCTGTGTGGAGGCCTCGTGAATAAATCGCATGAAGAGTGCGCAGATGAGGTCCTCAAAAGTCCAGTAGCGGATCATGCGATCCGGGCCTTCGACTTCCTGGTCAAACCATTGACCTGCAAAGTCTTCCAGACAGGCACCCATGTATGTGACCCTGTCTCCGTCACGGGTGGGGCCTGTCACTTTATAAATCCTGAACCAGTGTAAGACCTGGTTCACCCATTCATCGAATATGTTGATGCTATCCTGGCCCTTGTATGCCTTGGGCTGGGTTATCCTCATCAACTTCACTTCTGGACCCACTGGATCACCAGGTCAGCCGACAGCTTTGTATACACATTGTCTGTATTGGTCAAGCAGAGTGTCTGTATAGCCACTCATTCCAGGGGTCAGTCCTTGATTCTGAGCTGTATAGCTCGGTTGATTAAACCGCTCAGAGCAGTGTGGGGTTCGCACCGAGCGCGGTTCTCTGCACTCGCAACGATGCCTTCTGTCATCATCGTCGTCATCATCTGAGGAGTTGGTTCCTCCTCCTCCTCCTGGTCCTCCCCCTCCTGGTCCTCCTCCTCCCCTTCCTGGGGGTGGTGGAGGTGGAAGGTTCTGGTGCCTTTGGCCAAATGAGCCTTGCTCATATCAAGGGACTCCCCTCACTTCTTCGCAACCTTCGCGCCAAGCCAAGTGGGGTGGAATGTCTCGCGAGTGGGCATCTCTTGATGCCCTGTCATTTTCTGACTGTTGAGTGTTCAATGTCACTCATCTCCCACCTGTCCCACAAGTGGGAGTGTTGAAGATGAAGAAGCGGTCTTGCTCCTTGTCGTCGTCGATTTCGCACTTGACAGTGAATCTCGGTGTTGGGCTATTCGAGAATACATCCCCACATGATGTGTTCTCATTTCAAGGGTCCACTAGGAGGGCTACCCAGAGGCTGTTGAACATAGCCACCTGATCCCCACCTGGGACCAACCTGTGGTTGTAGTCCCTTTCCTCACGGGGTGTGTTTTGCCAGTCCTCGGCGAACATCCCCATCAACTCCCACATGGATTCTTGCACCTCACTGTACAGGGAGGGTATGGTCCTTGAGAGAATGGGGTGGTGAAGTAGAAAGCACAATGGAGCTCATGAAGTTGTGTTTCCCGCTCTCCCATGACTGGTGTGCTCGCCGGCAGACTGGTCAGAGGACTTCCTGTCCTTGTAGCATTCCTTGAGGTTGTTGACCTTGGCTCAGGTGCCTCAGAGATGTTGTCGAGACCACATATCTCAAAGACGCTGGCTTCGATTTTCCTGCCCCCGTGCAGACTATGATCATTCTTTGCAAGCTCCCTCCTACTATGGAGGTTGTAGCCCAGATTCTCAGCCAAACGTTGCCCGATGAGATCAAGAATCTCAAACCAGAAGGAATTGTGAAGGTCGCCATGCTCTCTTTCGAGCAGAAAGGTGCTACTCATGGCAGTGGTAAGGGCCCACAGGCCAACAAGCTTAGCGCTGTGAAGCGAAAGCTGGCTGACCCAAAGTTTGCCCAGCAGCAGCAGCAGCAGCAGCAGCAAGGCACGTCCAATGGCGGTGCGAGCAGAAATGCTCCTGCCCAAGGACAGGGAGGCCGCACTCGTTGTGGTGGCAAGAAGGCTCGCGCTCGCCGCAAGAATGCTCAACAAGCCGCCTTTGCTACATATGTCCACTACGATGGACCTGAGCTGACTGTCGACCCCCGCGCCCTGGCCCACACTCCTGGTGCTTCCCACTATGGCCCCCCACATTCGATAATACTATTAAGGCCTTCGATTTGGCACACCACTTGGGGGTAGAACCCTCCTGCCAGACCATCCGCACCCTCGACCAAGTTGTGTCAATAGCTAGTGTGAACCTGGACCAGCCCAAGGCTGGTCCCTCCTCGCTGAAGCGCCCTCATCTTGAGGAGCGCATCATGATGTATGAGGAGGATGCCATCTCCCTTGGGGATGATGAACCCATTGCCCACGAACCGTTCACTGACGACAAGTTTGATGAGATCGACACGATGGTCCTTGACCGATACAACGCAATGTCAATGGCAATGGATGCGGAGGCCAGCCTCTTCAGGCAAGTACCTTCTGCATGCGTGCTGATCAACACTGACACACTCCCTTTACATGTGCGTTATACACCTGCACTGTGTATAGCGAGTAGTCACTGCAATATGTCATGTTGTATCTCGAGTAAAGCATATATTTGTTTGTGTTCAAACAATGCGCACTGTGCTGGCTGTAAGGGAAAAATGGCCAACAATAGTGAACTCTCTGGGGCTTTCTGGCTTCTAGACTCAGGCACATCCTGCCACTTCACTGGTGACATAGGCGATTTCACCTCGTACAACACGCTAAAACGAGCTTATGGCTGCCAAAGATTTCCTTGAAATGGTGCGCGTACAACATAATGCGCACGTCATTGGCTGGATGTCTGATGCCAGCAGAGAGTATAAATCCGATCTGTTTGATCGAGCACTCCTTGATAAAGGAATAAAAATATATCAAAGTGCTCCTAGAACCCCCATGTAGAATGGCCACGCTGAGCAACTAGGGCGCACTCTCATGGATAAAGCCGAGTCTATGCGGCATCAAGCCTGCATTCCTGACTCTTGGTGGGAGTTTGTGTTCGCTCACACAACCCACATCTACAACCATACTCCGGTAGCTCTCCTGCAATGGTGCACCCCCCACGAAATGCTTAAGGGGGAGTTGCCTAACATCGATCACCTCCATGTGTTTGGCTGTGGAGCATTTGTATATCTCCCAGCAACGGCTAGAGCGAATAAGATGGCTCCCACATCAGAGCTTATGACTTATGTCGGTGTTGCCCCTGGCAATGAGCGAAATTTCTTGTTTATGTGCTCCACCAATGAAGTGTTCACCGCTGCTCATGCTGTCTTTGATGAGCGACATTTCCCTCGCTGCCCCAAAAACCTGCACGAACCTCTTGAGAACCCTTTCGGAAGGGGCAAATCCGAAACCTACCACCGATCAACCAGGGAATCCCCCTGATGACATTGACAGTGATGACAATGTGGAACATGACCATGGCTATCCACATCCCCAAGTGCAGGATGACGATCCAAAGCGCGAGGAACCCCAGGCTCCTGAGGAAGAGCCTATTCAACCAAATCCTCCCCGTAAACCATCTCCAGTGCCTCCACTGGCACCGAGAACACCTTCACCAGCAAGAAATCTGCCACCTCCAGCACTGCAGTGCCCTGGCCGAGCTGAACACTGCCAGAATGCGCCATGACCCCCTGCAGTTAATATACCTGCCCGCCCCCAATGTGAACATAGAGTGCCATTGCGCCCCGGTGTGAGTCAAAGTGTGGATTTGGGTCAGAACAATAACCCAAACACAACACCAACAAAGGACTACGAAAATGTGCGAGTGGTGGTTTACCTCCGTGGTGTCCAGAGAGGATGTGCTGAGGAGGGGGAGAGGGGATCTACACCAACAGGGTGATGCAGACAGAGATGCAGGATACTCCTGGGGTACAGGAGCAGTAGATGACAAAGGGGATAGATGTCTGGACTCTTCCTATAGCCTAGGAAGTGTCAAAGCAGGGATTGGGGTGACTGAGACTGAAGTAGCAATACTACACCTAGAGATTGGTGCAGCAAAGGGGAAAGGGGGCTCCTGACGTCCAGAAGCAATGGGGAATGAAGGATTGACAGGCTAGACTCCGCTTGAGCCTAGAGAAATACTTGGACTTGAATAGATTGGATAGAACTTGAAGATATTGAGCCTTTAGAC